>JAEEGK010010212.1_pt1 | contig 21694 bp, 25 predicted proteins | sample 8958771 | NCBI WGS metagenome assembly JAEEGK01 (sample SAMN16246547, study PRJNA631951) | gut metagenome | biome: gut microbiome; feature: rumen; material: SC-attached | host: Bos | place: Iran: Karaj | collected 2018-10 | reverse complement strand
AAACGTCTCTTAATGGCGAGAATGACTCAATAAGAAAATTTGTGCAGTTATCATTTGATGCTGCCTATGCCTATGAGCATGGTATTATTATAGTAGAACTTATAAAACGTATTGGCTCAGAAAAATTCATCTGTGCTCTAGAGAATACAGATTCAGCAGAAAGAAATGAATTAAATGCATATATTCAAGTGGGTCTTGAATATGGAAAAATCAATGAGTGCGAACGTTGCAATGTTAAGAGAGTTTTACAGTTTTTGGAAAAATAGTTATGTGCCACGGGGCAGTTCTTTTGTCACAATATATTTTAGGAGTTTTATGACACGCTCGAACACCAACTACCGCACGGCACTGGTCGCGCCGACTGCTGGCGACAGCATCCGTGAGGCGCATTCTTACTAGCAGCATCGTTCACATTCAATATGACACTAGTTTTTTTATGTTTAATTTAACTGCGATTCCCAGATTGATGGAATCATTATAAGTATGAAACATCTTTACATAATTGGCAATGGATTTGATCTTCACCATGAGATGAAGACTAGCTACCCTCATTTCAGGGAGTGGCTTGAAGCAAATGACACGTGACACGACGTATTCGCGTAATTGACAAAGGTTCGCTGTTCGCACACCACCGCTGGCGCTGTGACTTATGCTGCGAACTTTAGATAAAATTGGCTGCACCTCAACAATACTCGAGCTAGCTCGGCATTGTATTCGGCTTGCACAATTTTTGTCGAGCTAAAGGTTTGCGGTTCAAAAATCATTTCGCGTCTTTCGCGGTTGGATTAGACATAAGAACAAAAGATGTTTCGCGTGCTTCGCGGTTAGAATTATGGCCAAAATGTTAAAAATTACGCAAATCACAAAAATAATTCTTAATTCTTAATTCTTAATTCTTAATTATTCACTACCTTTGCCGCGCTTTTTTGAGAACGCTCAAGTTTGCCAAAGGTTTGCTTGATAGCTTGCACCGGCTTTGCCGACTTGCAAGCGCAAACTTTGGCGAACTAAAGTTTCCCGTGTGATGGGAAATTAAGGCACACTTAATTTTTAGTAACACAACAATTTAACTGAAATGAAAACTTTTCAACTGAATGCAGAGCCGAGAACTGACCTCGGCAAGAAGGCTGCAAAGGCTCTCCGCAAGGAGAACAAGATTCCCGTGGTGCTCAACGGCGGTAAGCTCGTCGAGCTCAAGGATGGTGAGTATGACGGAACACTCCTCCCTGGTGAGAAGGTCGTTCCCATTGGACGTGACGGCAAGGCCATCATCACTACCGACCTCGTGGTGAACGCTGCCGATGTGCGCAAGCTCATCTACACTCCCGAGATTTTCGTGGTTAACCTCGACATCGACGGCAAGGTATGCAAGGCCGTGATGAGGGAACTGCAGTTCCATCCCGTGAAGGATAACGTCCTGCACATCGATTTCTACCAGATTACCGACGACAAGCCTATCGTGATGGCTGTGCCCGTTACTTACAGCGGTCACGCTGTCGGTGTACGCGAAGGTGGTGCTTTCCGCTCGCTTATCCGCAACCTTAAGGTAAAGGCTACTTATGACAAGATTCCCGAGCGCCTCGACATCGATATCACCGAGCTTGGCATCGGCAAGTCCATCATTGTTGGCGACCTTGACTTTGAGGGCCTTGAGATTGTAACTCCCAAGCAGGCACTGGTTTGCACAGTCAAGGCTACCCGCAACTCCAAGTCTGCTGACGAGGAGGAAGGAGAGGCTACTGAGGCATAAGATTCTCCCCACCGGACAAGGATTAGGATTATGCTAGGCTTTCTGAAGAAGCTGTTTTCCTGTTCCTGCCACACGGAGGAAACTTCAAATCCCCAAGAGATGAACTATCTGGTTGTTGGGCTCGGTAATATCGGCAACGAGTATTCGGGCACACGCCACAATATTGGATTTATGGTATTGGATGCCCTTGCCGGGGCATCCAATATTGCTTTTGAGGACAAGCGTTACGGCTTCGTGGCAGAGATGAGGCTGAGGGGACACAGGGTGACTCTCCTCAAGCCTTCTACATATATGAACCTCAGCGGCAATGCTGTGCGCTATTGGGTGAAGCAGAAGAAGATAGAGCCCGAGCGCCTGCTGATAGTCAGCGATGACATTGCCTTGCCTTTTGGTACGCTGCGGATGAAGCCCTCCGGTAGCGAGGGAGGTCACAATGGACTGAAGAGTATCACCCAGTGTCTGGGCTCCAACCAGTATGCCCGCCTGCGTTTTGGCATAGGCAATGAGTTTGCCAGGGGCCACCAAGTGGACTTCGTCCTCAGCAAGTTTACCGACGAGGAGAATGCAGCCATGGCCGAGCGTCTGCAGCAGGCAGGCGAGGCCGTGAAGGCTTTTGTGCTCAGCGGCGTGCAGTTTGCCATGAACAATTATAACAACAAATAACTCTTCAATCCTTCAATTTTTTAATTTTTCATAGTGGAGGCCAGAATAGATAAATGGTTGTGGGCAGCCCGTATATTTAAGACGCGAACCATTGCTGCCGACGCCTGCAAGAATGGACGTGTCACCAAAGGTGGCGCACGCCTTAAGGCTTCCCACATGGTGAAGGAGGGCGATGTGATAGATGTGCGCAAGCCGCCCATCACGTATTCTTTTCGCATTCTGAGAGCTATTGAGAAAAGGGTAGGGGCAAAGATGCTACCGGAGATTCTGGAGAATGTAACAGCGCCCGAGCAGTATGAACTGCTGGAGATGAGCCGTGTGAGCGGATTTATCGACAGGGCACGAGGCACTGGACGTCCTACCAAGAAGGACCGCCGCGCCCTTGACGACTTCAATACTCCAATATTTTTGGATACAGACTTCGATTTTGACGAAGATTAGCCGGAGATTATTGAGATTTCCGGCTTTTTTGTTATTTTTGCAAACGGATAAGAAGACAAACCTTTGAGGATAGAAGGCTTAACACTATTATACTTTATCGCCTGCAACAACTTAAATTCCTAATTGCCGCTTCGCTTTCAGACTCTCTTTTGTCAGCCCGCGCCGCTGGCGCGATTTAGACAGAGTCTTTGCGATGCCTTCGGCATTCCTAATTTCTAATTCCTAATTTTTAATTCCTAACTTAAAAGTGTATGGTTGCCAATTACATAGAACAGATAGAGATTGAGAGCCTGTGGAACGGGCGTCGCCACATATGCTGGCAGTTAAATCCCGACGTCAACATCCTTAGTGGTGTCAACGGCATGGGCAAGACCACAATTCTCAACCGTGTGGTCAGTGAGCTTGAGGCCCTTAACGATGCCGTGCCAAGCACTTCCCTTAGGGAGCCTCGTACGTCAAATGTGCATATCACTCTCGCTCCGCAGGATGCCACCGAGGTGAGGTTTGACGTGGTACGCAGTTTTGACAACACGATGATTCCCACCTCGCTGGCGGCCAAGATAACTGATGGTATAATCCGCTCCGAACTCGACTGGCATCTCTATGAGCTGCAGCGGCGCTATCTGGATTATCAGGTCAATGTGGGCAACCGCATGATACAGATTCTCACTGCCGGCGGAGCCAACGCGCAGCAGGAAGCCATGCAAGTCAGCAGTGCCAAGACGGAGTTCCACGATATCATCGACTCTCTCTTCAGCGAGACTCTCAAGACCATCGACCGCAGCAGCAATGAGTTGGCCTTCATGCAGTTTGGTGAGCGCCTGTCGCCCTACCGCCTTTCCTCGGGCGAGAAGCAGATGCTTATCATCCTGCTTACCGTGCTTCTGCAGAACCAGCAGCCCTACATCTTGCTGATGGATGAGCCCGAAGCCAGCCTCCATGTGGAGTGGCAGCAGCGCCTGGTAAGCATCATCCGCAAGATGAATCCCAAGGTCCAGATTATCCTCACCACCCACTCGCCAGCCCTCATCATGGACGGATGGCTTGACTCCGTGACCGAGGTAAGCGATATAGTAGTGGACCAATAGAAGAGTTGAAAAATTGAAAAATTAAAAAATTGAAAAATTTAAGAACTGAAGAATTGTATTTTCGTTTTTTCTACTTTTCCGTTTTTCCATTCTTAAAATTCTGTTTTTAGAAAAAGCAATGTCTCATCGTCTCAATAAATACGTAACCAGCAATTATGTCAGTGCAATGCAGCGGCTGCGCGGCCATAGCAAGCGCCGCAAGGTGGTGGCATACGTTGAGAGCTATGACGACATCTTCTTCTGGCGCTCCATGCTGAGTGAGCTTGAGACTGAGCAGATGTACTTCGAGGTGATGCTTCCCTCGCGTACCACCTTGCAGAAAGGTAAGAAGACAGCCTTGCTGGAGGGTCTTGCCAAGGGACTTGGGCGCGATATGATAGTATGCGTGGATGCCGACTATGACTATCTGCTGCAGGGTTGCACCCGTTCGTCGCAGGAGGTGTGCGGCAATCCCTATGTCTTCCATACCTATACTTATGCCATCGAGAACTATCAGTGCTATGCCCCTTCGCTGCACGGCGTGTGCGTGATGGCCACCCTCAACGACGACCACTCGCTGATTGACTTCGAGTCTTTTATGGCTGAGTATTCGAGCATAATCCACCCTCTCTTTGTCTGGAACGTGTGGGCTTACCGCTACGGCCGCTTCAAGGAGTTTTCCATGGCCGATTTTGCCACCGTCGTCACCCCCGGCAGCATAGACATATTCAATCCCTCCACCGCCTTGGGCAGATTGCAGCATAAGGTCAACGTAACGATATCGCGACTGCAGCAGATATTTCCCGAGGGAAAGGAGACATACAAGCCTTTTATGGAAGAGCTGGCCGGGCTGGGCCTTACCCCTGAGACTACCTATCTGTATATGCGCGGTCATGATCTGGTGGACAAGGTGGTAGCCCCGCTGCTGGAGAATGTATGCAACATACTGCGCCGCCGCCGCCAGAAGGAGATAAATAAACTTGCCGTCCACTCCACGCAACGCCAGAACGAGCTGGCCGGCTATCAGCACTCCTCCGCTGAGCCCCTCGAGATGCTGCGCAAGCATTCCGACTATCGCCGCTGTGCACTGTACAAGCAGGTGCAGCAGGATATCAGCGCAAAGGTAATAGAGAAAAAATAGGGTAACGACTAAATCAAAAAATAAGCTTCGCCAGATTCGGTGAAGCTTATTTTTCTATTCGCTGTAATTGTGGTCGACGACCACCATCACCTGCATGTCGGGCACCAGGGGCTGGAGCTCGGCGCTGAGAGTGCTGATGAGCGCATTGTCGTCATGTACGCTAAGGTCGGGCACTACGTCGACGGAGAGAATGCCGTCTTGCTCGGAGAAGTAGAACCCGTGCACCTGGACAATCTCTTTATGTGCAGCCATGGTCTGCATTACCTTTGTCTGCAGGTCGGCGCGGCGGTTGTCGCCGGTGGCCATGGCATATATGCCCACTGTCATGATGATGCCGTGGCGCTCGTGCATCAGCAGGGTAATCTTGCGGGTAAGTCCGTGGATATCGCTGGCCGGCAGGGTGTCATAGACATTGATATGGAGCGAGCCGATCATAAGGTCGGGACCGTAGTTGTGGAGAATGATGTCGAACACCCCATGCACTCCGTCAAAGGATGAGACCTCCTGCCTTATCTGTCTGACCAGGTCAGCCGATACCCTAGCCCCCAGCAGTTCGTTGATGGGAGAGGCCAGCATCTCTATGCCTGCCTTGATTATCACGATGGAGATGAGCGCGCCCAGCACCCCGTCAATCGACACGTGCCAGAGTAGCATGATGCCAGCCGACACCAGGGTGGCCAGAGTAATCACTGCGTCAAACAGGGCATCGGAGCCCGAGGCTATCAAAGCATCGCTCTTCAGCTGGGTGCCCTTGCGTTTAACATACTGCCCCAGCAGCAACTTGACCACAATAGCCACCGCGATTACCACTAGCGTTGCGGTGGTGTAGGTCGGTTCGGTGGGATTGAAAATCTTTTTCACCGACTCAATCAGCGATGTCACGCCTGCCGACAACACGATGACGGCAATGATTATGGCGCTGAAGTACTCTATGCGCCCAAATCCGAAGGGGTGCTTGTGGTCGGCAGGGCGCTGCGACAGCTTGGTGCCGACAATGGTGATAACGCTTGACAGCGCATCGCTGAGGTTGTTGACAGCGTCCATTACGATGGCCACGCTGCTGGCCATTATTCCCACAAGGGCTTTGAATGCGGCCAACAGCACGTTGGCCACAATGCCAATGACGCTGGTGCGAATGATTTGTGAACTGCGACTCATGATATTATAGCAACTCAATTAGCCTGTCGATGTCGTGCGGGTCCGTGGCCTACGAGGTGGCGTTTTTATATATAATATGGTGTGAGTGAAAAATGTTTCGTAAATTCGCAGGGCAAAAAAGCCTCTCCGAAGAGAGGCATTAGGAATTCATCCTTCGGCATATAGCCTTATTGTGATAAGATGATGAGTGAATTTCGACGCAAAGGTATGGCATTATATTGAAATAACAAAATAAAAGAGAGATAAAATGGTAAAGAAACGTATTTTAGGCCTTGACACGGGCACAAACAGTTTGGGATGGGCTGTTGTTGACCAAGAAACAAACGGGCAATATGCCCTTGTAGACAAAGGAACCATTATTTTCCAAGAAGGTGTCAAGGTAGAGAAAGGCATTGAATCCAGCAAGGCTGCTGAACGTACTGGCTACCGTGCTCTACGCAGACAATATTTTCGCAGACGACTGCGCAAGATAGAGGTACTTAAGGTCTTGATAAAATACAATCTTTGTCCTGACCTCACAAAAGACGACCTCAGTTTGTGGAAGTTGCATAAGATTTATCCCAAGAAAGATGATTTTATGCAATGGCAGCACACCTCTGACAATGAGGATATAAACCCGTATCATTGCCGTTATATCTGCTTGACCAAATGTCTTGACCTGAAGTTACAGAATGACAGGTACACGTTAGGCCGTGCTCTCTATCACATGGCTCAGCGTAGAGGATTTCTGAGCAACAGACTGGATGCCACTGAGGAGCAGGAGAATGGAGCTGGCGGGCTATCAGCACTCCGCAGCCTCGCCCACCGAGATGCTCCGCAAGCACACCGACTACCGTTGTTGCCCCTTCTACAAGCAGATACAGAGCGACATCGCGGAGCAGTGCCTCGCGTAAAAACGGCAATTCTACTTAACGTTATTGTACTGCACGCACGGGGAGTCCGACTCCGCGGGCTAGGTGTATCTGCGCGAAGTCTTCGTTCACGTCGTCGGGATACTCTCCGTCGGTGGGGTCATACCAATAATTGTGATAGCAGGCCGCGGCATTGGACTCAAGGCAATATCCCTGGAAGTCGGTAACGGAGGTGGAGGTCCAGTACTCCATAGGGTTGTATTTGTCGTAACGGAACTCAGCTTCCACTTTCTTTCCGCAATAGGGCAGGAAGATGCTGTGGCCGTTGGAGGCAACGATGCGGAGGCCTGGTGTGCCGCTGAGTGTTGCCTTTTCCTTGCGGATGCTGGAGTCATTGAGCTTCTCGAAGCGGGCCATGGTGGGCATGTACCATGAGCCGCCCCACTGCAAGCGTGCTATGTCGTAGGCAGGATGGAGGACAGCCTTGTCGTTCCACATATTCCACTTATAGCCCCACCATTCAGTACCGTCGTCAAAGGTACCCCAGAGGCAGGCGGTCTCATTCTCAGGCACGGCGCCGTAGAAACTGAGCTCCTTCGTGCCGCCCCAGCAGTAGTAGCTGCCTCTCTCCCATGGTGCCGAAGCTCCCACGTTGCAGCACGCCCACTTGCCGGCTGCGCCCATGTCGATAACGTGAGGATGCTGGGTGTCGGGGCAGTAGCCGTACATCACGGCCTCGTCGGGCTTGGGCTTGGGTACGCAGACTATGGGGCGGACGTTATTGCTGTAAAAAGGTTCGTCTCTTCTGCCCCTTAAATACGAATAGTCAACCTGGGCCTTTGCCGGGTCATACCACGTGGCTATGGAATAATATATGTATCCGCTGTATTCTTTCCAGTCTTCTATCCACTTGCCACCTTGATAATAGCCCCATTCTTTTTCGGTCTTGTATTGGGAGGTGTAATAGGATGTCATGTGATCGCTGTCTGCATGCATATACAGCACCCTGCCGTTGGTGCCTGTGATTTTCCTCACACTTTGTCCTCCCACTTCCGTCCATTCGTAGGGGAGGTCAAGCAATGCCCTGAACTGGTCATCGGTGGGCATGCACCATGTGTTTCCCCATGTCATGTATGCCACGTCATATTCGGTCTGCGAGATGTCGTCGCCGATGTTCTTTACGGCGGGGTATCCTGCCGCCTCATCGCGGTGGGGATAATTGTCCCAACGGCAGCTGTAACCGTAGGGATGAAGCACAGGGTCTCCCCATACGCATTGTTCGCCTTTTTCCCAGGGCAGCGAGCCGCCCATGTTGCAGCACGCCCACTTGCCGGCAGAGCCCATGTCGATAACATGTGGATGGAATCTGTCGGGGCAATAGCCCATGGCCACTGCGGCATCCTCGGTCTTGATTATGTTGATGGCGGCCACCACATCGACGATGTCTATGGTGCCGTCCCGGTTCACGTCGGCCGTGGCGATATACTTGGCGTCGCCGGCCATGCCACTGATTATTGCCGCAATATCTTTGGTGTCCAACGCTCTGTCTTTGTTGACATCGGCATTCATCCAATTTTGCGCTTTTGCCGACTGCATGGCAATCGCAAGGAAGGACAGGAATAGAATCTTTATAGTTTTCATATTACTTCACGAGTATTTTTTTGCCGTTGATGATATAGATTTGAGGGGTGAGGGGTGAGTGTGAAGAGTGAGTGTGAGCCCTTCCCTGCAGGTCGTAAATCTTTGAATTTTGAGAGTTGAGATTTGAAATTTCTGTGCTGATTATGCCTTCGGGTTCTGTCACGGTGATATCGAAGGTCAGGGACTGGGCATCTTTGCCGACACTCTCTGCATTGGAGGAGCGCACGGATTGCACTTCACACTGGTAGGTGCCTGCCTGCTCGCAGGCTTTCACGGGGATACGGAGCAGTTCGCCGTCAGGCAGGGGGGTATTGTTGAGATTGTAGAAGACAAACAGATAGGTGTTGTCCTTAGTGCGTCTCCATTCCATGTCATGCCCTTCCATGGCGCTGCCCTTGCTAATGGATGCCACGCTTACCTCAAATCCCTGGGGCAAGGCCATGCTTAGCTGTAATGCCACGGCATTGTCTGCGGCCTCGTTGGCAAGGACTATTTCGATATTTGAGCTTGCCTCTACGTCAATGGCTGATGTGCTTAGTTTTTGTGCTACTGATGCGACAGTGCACAGGGACATGATTAGCCCGAACAGATAGTATTTTTTCATAGTGTAGTGGTTTATAACAATTCTATCAGCTTGTCAATATCCTCGGAGCGGGTGGCCCACGAGGTGGCGAAGCGTATGGTCACGCGGTCGCCGTGGGGTGGCTCCCACTGATCGTAGGTAAGATGTTTGCGGAATGCTTCTGCCTGGCTGAGGCTGACCTCCACAAACTGCTGGTTGGTGGGGGAGAGGTAGGGCAGCTTGTACCCCTTGTCTATGAGTGCCTGGCGCAGACGCATGGCTTCTGTGATGGCATGGCGACAGCCTTGGTAATAGAGGGTGGCGGTCAGGGTGTCACCTTCCAGCAGGGTGTCGAACTGCATGGCTGTTATCCATCCCTTGGCGATGAGGGCTCCGTGGCGCTTGATGTGGGTGAAGAAGCGTGAGTCGGGCTTGGGGCGCGGTATCACGGCTGCCTCTCCAAACATCGTGCCGCACTTAGTGCCGCCAATATAGAAGGCGTCGCATAGGCGAGCAATATCTGCGAGAGTTATGTCTGTGGCTGCAAGGGCATAGCCGAGGCGTGCTCCGTCGAGGTAGAGGGGTATGCTGTGTTTGCGGCACACTGTGCTGAGCTGCTCCAGCTCGCTGAGCGAATAGAGGGTGCCGTACTCGGTGGGCTGGGTGATATATACCATGCCCGGGGGCACGATGTGCGGCCAGTTGGGGTCGCTGTAGTAGGTGGTGACATAGTCGTCCACCTGCTCTGCGCTTATTTTGCCCTCTTTGGCAGGCAGGGGCAGCACCTTGTGGCCTGTGAACTCAACGGCTCCTGACTCATGGATGGCGATGTGGCCGCTCTCTGCGCACACCACTCCCTCAAAGGAGCGAAGCAGAAAGTTTATCATCACCATGTTGGTCTGTGTGCCGCCGCAGAGAAACTGCACCTCCGCCTCGGGGCAGTCGCACAGGGTGCGTATCTGTTGGCGGGCAGACTGGCTGATGGCGTCGGTGCCGTAGCCGGAGAATTGGCGGTTCTGCATCTCCTGCATCCGCTGCAGTATGAGCGGATGGCAGATGTTCATGTAGTCGCTATCGAAGTGCATTTGCTTTTATCCTTTTTATAAAGGCGGTGAGGCGGTCAGCGTCTTTGTGGTCAATGATGTCGATGAGGCTCTTGAGTTCCTCGCGTATCTTGCTTACCTGGGGCAGGGTGTTGGGATTGAAGAGTATCTCGCGCAGCAGGGTCTCGTCTTCGTTGAGCACTCCCTTGGCAATGGCCATGTGGCGCTTGAAGGTGGTGCCCGGTGCGTCCTGCGGCTTCATGACAGCAGCGAAGACGAAGGTGCTGACGAAGGGAATGCTCAGCGAGTATGCCACTATCTCGTCGTGCTCCTGGAAAGAGTATTCGCATATGTGGAGGCCGAGCTTCTGGTAGAGGTCTTTGAAGAAGATACGTCCCATGTAGTCGCCGTCGGTGATGATAATGGCGTTCTCATTGCTCAGCGCACCGAGGTTGGCGAAGGTGGGGCCGAACATGGGGTGGGTGCTGACGAAGGGGTGGCCGCACTGCTTGTAGTAGTCGAAGAAGTCGGTCTTCACCGAGGCGATGTCGCTTAGTATGCAGTGGCTGGGCAGGTGCGGCTCCACCTGTCGGAAGACGTCAAGGGTATGCTTGAGCGTTACGGCGTTGATGACGAGGTCGGGCTGGAAGGCGTCTATCTCGTCCATCGAGGTAAAGCGCTGGGTGTTGTACATAAAGCGCAGTCGCCTGGCGTCGATGTCAAAAACTGCTGTCTCGTGCTCAAAGCTGAGCAGGTCAACGAAGAATGAGCCCATCTTGCCGGCTCCGAGAATTAGGATTTTCATGAAAGGATGTTAAGGGAAAAGGTCGGACAGGTCAGACAAGTCGGACATGTCAGACGTGTCGGACAAATTATTTGTTTATTATCTCCATCTGCTGGCGCACGCTCTCTTCGTGGATGTGCTCAAAGATATTTTTCACGCACTCGGGGGCGATGCCGAGCAGCGAACCCTGTGCTCCGCGCTTGTCGAGAATCTCGGTGTAGCGCTTGGGCTGCACGATGGTCATGCCCTTCTCTTTCTTGTATTCACCCATCTTGCGTGAGATGCGCATACGGCGGGCGAGCAGCTCGATGAGGTCGTTGTCCACCTCGTCAATCTTCTTACGCAGCGAGGCGAGGTCCTCGCCGAGGTCAACCTTCTCGCGTATCACGAGCATTGAGAGGATGTAGTCGAGTATGTCGGGCGTAACCTGCTGTGCGGCGTCGCTCCATGCATCGTCGGGCGAGCAGTGGCTCTCCACGAGCAGTCCGTCGAAACCGAGGTCCATGGCCTGCTGGCAGAGCGGAGCGATGAGGTCGCGGCGTCCGCCAATATGGCTGGGGTCGCAGAAGATGGGTAGTGCCGGTATGCGGCGGTGCAGCTCGATGGGTATCTGCCACATCGGGGCATTGCGGTAGAGTTTCTTCTCGTAGCTGGAGAAGCCGCGGTGCACGGCAGCGAGGCGAGTGATGCCCGCTCCGTTGATGCGCTCCAGCGCACCGATCCACAACTCGAGGTCAGGGTTGACGGGGTTCTTGACCAGCACGGGCACATCCACGCCCTTGAGCGAGTCGGCGAGCAGCTGCATGGCAAAGGGGTTGGCACTGGTACGGGCACCTATCCATAGGATATCGATGCCGTACTTGAGAGCCAGCTCCACATGCTCCGGCGTGGCTACCTCGGTGGCCACGAGCATGGCAGTCTCCTCTTTTACTCGCTTCATCCAGGGCAGGGCTTTCTCGCCGTTGCCTTCAAAGCCGCCGGGTTTGGTGCGTGGTTTCCACACGCCGCCTCTGAACATGTGGCAGCCCTTGCCGGCGAGCTGCTTGGCGGTAGTTATCACTTGCTCCTCGGTCTCGGCGGAGCAGGGTCCTGCAATTACGAACGGGCGAACATTGTCGCTGGGCAGGTTGAGGGGTTGTAAATTTAGTTCCATATTTTAAATGTTTTCAATTTTTCATCTTTTTCAATTCTTCAGCTCTTCAATTCTTTGTAGTGCTTCTTGCATCTTCTCCTTCTTGGCACATAGGGAGATGCGTATGTGGCGTTGTCCGTTGCTGCCGAAGATGAATCCGGGGGTGATGAACACGTGCGCCTCGTTGAGCACACGCTCTGTCAGTTGCTCGCAGTCCTGGTAGTTGTCGGGGATGCGGCCCCAGAGGAACATGCCCACTTGGTTGGGGTTGTAGGTGCAGCCGAGGGTGGTCATAATCTGCTCAGCAATGTCGCGGCGCTCACGGTAGAGGGTGATGTTGGCCTGCTCATGCCACTGAGCGCTGTTCCGGTAGGCTTGTGCTGCGGCGAGCTGCAGTGGACGGAAGGTGCCGGAGTCGATATTGGATTTCACTTTGAGTATCCACTGCACGAACTGGCTGTTGGTGGCGAGCATGCCCACGCGCCAGCCGGGCATGTTGTGGCTCTTGCTCATCGAGTTGAACTCAATGCAGCAGTCCTTGGCGCCGTCCACCTGCAGCAGGCTCAGTGGCTGGGAGTTGAGGATAAAGCTGTAGGGATTGTCGTTGATCACGACGATGCCGTGCTCCTTGGCGAACTTCACCAGCCGCTCGTAAGTCTTCATCTGTGCATTGGCTCCCGTCGGCATATTGGGATAGTTGGTCCACATCAGTTTGACGCCGCTGAGGTCCATCTGCTCCAGCTGGCCAAAGTCGGGCTGGTAATCGTTGGTCTCGTTGAGGTCATAGTTCACCACCTGGCAACCCAGCAGCTTAGTGAGTGAGGTGTAGGTGGGGTAGCCGGGATTGGGCACAAGCACCTTGTCGCCCACATTGGCCAGGGCAAGGGTGGTATGCAGGATGCCTTCCTTGCTGCCGATGAGTGGCTGTATCTCAGTCTGCGGATTGAGCTCCACGCCGTACCAGCGCTTGTACCAATCGGCCATCGCCTCGCGCAGCTGCGGTATGCCCACCGTGGGCTGGTAGCCGTGGACGTCGGCTTTCTGTGCCTCGCGGCACAGGGTGTCGATAGTCTCCGGCGAGGGCGGCATGTCGGGGCTGCCGATGGCAAGGCTGATAATGTCTTCGCCCTCGGCATTGCGGCGGGCAACTTCCTTCAGCTTGCGGCTGAAGTAGTATTCGCTGACCAGGCTCAAGCGGTCGGCGGGTGTGAACTCAACTTTCGTACATTTATTTGTAGGCTTCATATTCTCCGAGGATTTTTATTTGTTTGATAAGCGGGCGGATGGCATCGATGCTCTGCAGGTAGCGGCTGTAGTTGTCGTAGGTCAGGTCAACGTAGAAGAGATACTCCCACTCGTGGCCTATGATGGGCAGCGACTGAATCTTAGTCAGGTTGATGTGGTAGAAGGAGAATATGCTCAGCACCTGGCTCAGACTACCGCTCTCATGGGGTACAGAGAAGACTATACTGCTCTTGTTGCTCTTGTACTTGTCTCTCATGTTGTCGGCTACGTAGGGATCGGCCAGCACAAGGAAGCGGGTGAAGTTGTGCTTGTTGTCCTCGATGGCCTCCTCCAGCACCTTCATGCCGTAGATGGGCGCGGCGTGCTTCGAGCAGATGGCGGCGCGGCCCTTGAGCTGTGCCTTGCTGATGTCGGCGGCGGCACCGGCGGTGTCGTCCGTCTCCACAATCTTCCAGCCGGGATGTTTCTGCAGGAAAGAGCGGCACTGCATCAGTGCTACGGGGTGGGAGTTAACCTCGGTGATGTCGGCAGCCTCGTCGTCGGGCAGAACCAGCAGGCTATGCTCGATGTGCAGCTTATGCTCGCCCACTATGGTCATGTTGCTGTCGCGCAGCAGCTCATAGTTGTGCAGCAGGCTGCCGGCGATGGTATTCTCTATGGCCACTACGGCCAGCATCTCAGGGTCTTTCCTGACGGCCTCAAACAACTGCTCGAAAGTGTCGCAACAGGTCAGGCTTATCTCCTCTTCCTTAAAATAAAGGTGGGAGGCAATGTCGTGGAACGATCCTTCAATTCCTTGTATGGCGATGTTCAACATAGTAGGAGTAACGGTTATCGGTTAAAAAGAAAAGTCCTGCTTCCTTGGTGTGAAGCAGGACTTTCGTTATGGTTCTCTGTAATGACTCAATACGGCACAGCCAATCTGCTTCACACCCTTGAGGAGGCAAAGTAGTAATAGTAAAAGCCGAAAAACTGCACCTGAGAAATCATTTTTGCTGATTTTGTTCGTTTCGACTGCAAAATTAGAACAAAAAAATTAAAAACAAAGAAAATTCATAAATAAATAGCCCTTTTGCAGTAAAAAAGATAAAACATACGCCCAAATCTGCCGTTTATAATACAAAATGCTTAACTTCGCAGCCCAATCAGACGCCATGCCCACATTAAAGCAGCAAGTACTCGCCACCATGAAGTCGCGCGACACCGAGGGCCCCTTCGAGCTCTATGTGACGCGTACGCCCGGCTATCTGTGGGCGCTGCTGTTCCGCAGGATGAGGGTGCACCCCATAGTGGTGACAGTGGTCTCCATGCTTATCGGCTGCGCCAGCGGCTACTTCTTCTATCTCCCCGAGCTGAAGTATAACGTGGTGGGAATGGTGCTGCTCATCTGGGCCAACTGGTACGACTGTGCCGACGGCCAGCTGGCGCGCATGACAGGCAAGACCAGCCAGATAGGCCGGGTGCTGGACGGATTTGCAGGCGATCTCTGGTTCTTCTGCATATATTCAGGCATAGCCGAGCGCCTGCGGCCCGAGTGGGGGCTGTGGAGCTGGGTGCTGGTGGTGGCGGCAGGAATATTCTTCCACGCACGCCAGTGCTCGCTGGCCGACTACTACCGTAATGCCCACCTCTACTTCATCGGCGCGGCAAATGAGCTGGAGCGCTCAGCCGATATCGAGGCTGAATATCACAGCCTCAAATGGCGCTCGCGGGACTGGTTTCACAAGCTCTACCTGTTGTGCTACGGCAGCTATACCCGCGGTCAGGAGAACCCCACGCCGCAGTTTCAGAAACTATATAATAATGTACGCGAACGATACGGCAATAATCTCCCTGCTGAGCTGCGCAGCAGCTACCGCTCCTTCTCCAAGCCGCTGATGCCGCTCTGCCAGATACTCACCTTCGACGCCCGAGTGGGAGTGCTCTTCCTCTCGATGATAGTAGGCCTACCCTGGCTCTACCCCGCTCTGGAGATCACCGCCTTCGAGGCACTGCGCATCTACGTCAACCACCGACACGAAAAAGAATGCAAGACAATCTTAGAATTGAAGGATTGAAAAATTGAAAAATTGAAGTTGAGACTGCGATGAAGGATATTGTTATTGCAAATCTAAGCATTGAATTTGCCCTACGCATAGTCAACCTATACAAAAACCTTTGCAACGAGAAAGGAGAATTTACGATGTCTAAGCAATTGCTTCGGTGCGGAACAAGTATTGGGGCAAACGTGGCAGAAAGCGAACATAGTCAAAGTAAAGCAGATTTCATAACAAAATTATATATCTCCCTCAAAGAAGCTAATGAAACAAAATATTGGCTCACACTTCTATCGAGAGCCCAGTATCTAACGGATACAGAATATGAGTCGCTGATGAAGGACTTGCGAATTATTATAGGTACATTAGTAAACACCATTAAGAAAACAAAAGAAAACCTGACTTGACAAGGACTGAAGAACACAAGGAGTGAATAGATTGCCCATTTCAATTCTTCAATTCTTCAATTTTTCAATTTTAATCATGCACAATATCGCTTTGATTTTGGCCGGAGGCCGAGGCACGCGCTTCAACTCCATGCGCCCCAAGCAGTATATAGAAGTGGACGGCTTGCCCATCCTCTCCTATACCCTGCGTGCCTTTGAACGCCACCCGCTGGTCACCGACATCTACGTTGTCTGCTCTCCCGAGTGGAACAGCTATGTCGAGGCGCAGGCGGGCCGTCATGGCTTCACCAAGTTCAGGGACTGCGTAGCCTCGGGCGACACATCCTATCGCTCTATGTGTAACGGCATCCACGCTTTGGTGGCAGCGGGCGTAGACAGCGACAGCGTGGTCATGGTGCATGATGCCGTTCGCCCGCTCATTTCCCACGACACCATCACCAACAACATCACCGTCTGTCGCCAGTATGGCAACGCCATCACGGTCATCTACAGCAACGAGGCCTACATGCGAGTCACCGGCTCCAACGAAGCCGCCGGCTTTGCCATGCGCGAGGACTTCATGCGCGCGCAGACCCCCCACACCTTCCATCTCGCTGACCTCAGTGCACTCATTGAACAGGCCGATGCGCAGGGCATCACGTGCTCGCAGTCACTCTTCACCCTCGCCAATGAGCTCGGCCACAAGCCACTCTACATCGCGCAGGGCAACATGCTCAACTTCAAGATAACGCAGCCTCACGACCTCAAGTATTTCCGTGCCCTGAAAGACGTCTGAAACCATAACAATAACCAATAACGACGCCTTACAACGGAGCCTGCATACGCGGGCTCCGTTTTTTACTGTCTTTCCCAGGGAGTTTTCTCCTATCTCCCGCGAACTCTCTCCGAGTTCCCGCAAACCAACTCCGAGTTACCGCGAACAAACTCAGAGCCCCCGCAAAATGCCCCCTATCTTCCGTGAACTACCCCCGAGCTCCCGCGATTTTATCGCGTGTTCTTGGGATTTTATCGCGATCTCGTCGAATTTATGTCCGTGCTCGCTTGTTTTTCTTAGCTAAGAAAAGTTCTAACCTTAGCTAAGAAAACGTCTTTCCTTAACTAAGAAAAGTTCTTTTCTTAACTAAGAAAATAGAATTTCCTCTGCTTTATTTCGCGGGAAATGGCTATATTTGCAGCTGAGAACGGTAATAAATTTAATGAGATAACTATAAAAAATATTGAGATAACTATAAAAAAATACGAAGTCATGAATGTTCAAACTGTATTGAGGAGAAGTAACCTTACCGACGGCAAAGGCAAGGGTAAGGTGTATGCTACTCTGGCGCGCTACAGCACTATCACCACGCCGGAGCTGATTAACTATCTGCTCCAGAACTCGCAGGTGGGTGCCGGCGAGGCACGCAGGGTGATTGAGGGCCTGCTGGAACAGTTTAAGGTGTTCCTGCCTAATGGGCACGCAATAAAGATTGACGGGCTGGGCACATTCTCGCTGCGCATGCGCAGTGATGTGGAGCTGGACGAAGACGGCAAGTATGTGCTCAAGAACGCGCGCATCGACAAGGTGAATTTCGTGCCGGACCGCAGGCTGGTGATGGAGCTGAACAAGATTCACTTCCTGCCGCCGAAGGCTGACCTGACCAATGTGCGTCACCTCACCGACGAGGAGGCTGAGGCTCTGGCGCTGAGCATGCTGGGGGAGAGCGGATTCTTTATGATAGAGGATTTCATGTACTCCGCCCGCGTGTCTTACTCTACGGCTTACCGCCACCTCAAGAAGCTGGTGGAGCGCGGGGTGCTCTACAGAGGCGGCGGCCGTGGACGCGCAGTCTATATGAGGCCCTAGCAGGCTGGCGTCGGGCTGAGGCTGCGGCTTGCGTCAGAGGTCGTAGTCGTCAATGGTGTCGTTGAGAAAGTCGATGAAGGGCTTGCCGGCCTGGAAGCGTTGGGAGTGTTCTTCAAATAGATTGGGGGAGAGGACTTTTCCTCTCCCCCAATGCATGGAATTTTGTCTAATAGGTATGTCTCTCGGCAAGCGCTGAAATATGAGAATAACTTTTAGTTTCTTGTGTGTTATTTGTTTTTTCTTACCTGCCCGAATACACGTGATAATCCATACGCCAAAACCGTATGGTAAAGACGGCGCAATACAACTCTTTTATATTCAATTCATGCAGGCTCTTTCCCCATTTTCTCTTGACAAAAGCGATTTCGTCCTTCTTGAAGTCCTTGGTCAAGTTATTTACTAATGCTTTCAGCTTCTCAGCAGAAACTTTCACTTCGTCATGTTTATAACAACTGATGTCGTAAAAATGATCTTTGCCCCAAAAGAGGGAAACAGATAAGATGCCATTGTCTGTTCCAATCCTTGCAACATTCTCTAAAGAGTCTTGATAATGGTTCACAACAACAGGGTTGTAATTGTGACGACGTCTCCATGTTTGATCGTAATTATGATTAGGTAAATGCTTTGAAACTTCAACGTCGACACGTATAAACTCACTTCCGGGATCATACAGATCAATCATCATGCGGCACGCCAAATTGTCGTTCAACTTTACAAAATGCTCCACCGATCCTTGGGCTTTTGCCAATTGGATGAAGGAAAAAGACAGGATGATTACTGTCATGAATAATTTAACTCGTTTCATATCTGTATTATTATTTACGTTTAATCGGACGGATTGAAAGTCCCAAAAATTTTAAGCCGTCAAATTGGCCTGTACTACTATTATTGAAGAAAAAGTAAAAAGCTTTATCGCCATCCCAGTGCTCTTTGTTTGTCCAATAATTTCCTAATTTGTTTTTAGATTCGTTGTTTATGGCGATAGCCTTCCCCGCTGCAGGAAGAAAGACGCTGTTACCATTCTTGCCTTTGAATACTCGGCCGTTAACACCCTTGACAACCTTCCATTCTGAAGTACAGTTGTCTTTTAATTCGTTGAATTGATCTGGCGATGGAATGTGCCATTCTTGCCCCCATTTCACGTGAGCAACGTCACTGCGATCAACAATGGTCTCATATTGAAAACGCACATCGAGCATATAGTATGTTCTGTAATCATATATCTCTTTCTCTTCCATCTCGCCAAATGCAAAAAGGCTGCCATAGTCTTCAGGGGAACTTGCTCCCATATTACAGCAGGCCCACTGTGTCCCGCTGGGAAGACCTAAGTCAATTGCGTGGGGATGGTTGCTGTCAGGGCATGTTTGTGCCGGACTTGCAACTGCTGCAAGCATTAATAATGATATAATAATTGTTTTTTTCATTTCGTTCATCTTTTCTTAACTGTTACTTTTGGTTTCTCTGGTTATTTCCTCTATATGCGAAAGATTAAAGTCCTCCTTCTATTGGGCGAATAGAAGATCCAAAGTATACATGAAGTCCAAAGGTGAGGAAATCGAAAATACACCTGCCATCACCATAAAAAGATAATTGCCATCTTCTAGGCTTATTACTTCCTATTTGTGATACAGAATAATGTCCCGTACCGACTAAGTCACGTCCTGTTGAGTTTCCATATCCTGCTGCTGGCAAGAAAATAGAGTTTCCGTTCGGACCGGTAAACTTTGCGCCGCTGATACCGTCGATGGTTATATACTCAAAAATACAGTTCTCTTTTAACTCTTTCATCGTATTGGGATTGGGGGTTTCCCACTTTCCACCACATTGAACGTGCGCTACGTCATATTCTGTTCCGGCGAGATCCCATACTGGAAAATTATAATTCCATGAGTTATCCCCTGAACCACTGTCATAATATTTATAATTATTAAAAAGGAAAGATCTCTTTTCCTTGAGTTCTCCCCATGCGTATAGTCCTCCGAATTCTTCGGGAAGCTCTGCTCCTACATTGCAGCAGGACCAACATGTTCCACTTGGCAGGCCAAGATCAATAGCGTGGGGATGCTTGTTGTCAGGACAGAGATCAAGTTTGGATTTTTTTACAGGTGCGGCAGGTTTTGCTGTTGTTGTTTTTCTTGCAACAGGCCTTTTTGCGCTCGTCGTTGATTTACGTACAGTCGTCTGAGGTTTACGAACAGTGGTTTGAGGTTTTTTCGCTACTACGCGCTTGTTTGTCTGTGCGTAGGCTGTGCTCATCAATAAGGCAAGCACGATAATGGTTAAAAGGTTTTTCATCGTTTTTTGAAAATTTAGAATTTAACAAATACTAATGTACTAATGCAGGTCTTACTTACTCGCTGAGGGCGAGGCGAAAGCCAAGTCCGCGCTCAATAATTGTTTCCTTCTTTTTGTGGAAAGTGCGATTGGTTGTACGGCAGTCCCTATCAATGCATTGTTGATCGCCGCCACGAATTACGCGGCTGGAGCCCGATAACGGACCTGTGGGATTGGAGCGGGCTCTACTGCTGTACTTCCTATACCTATCCTGACACCATTCCCAGACATTGCCGCTCATGTCATAGATGCCAAGTTCGTTAGGTAGCTTCGTAGCTACGGGATGGATCTTACCATCGCTATTGTCTGCATACCAAGCTATATTGCCCAGAATGTCGCTACCACTGTACTTGTAGTCTTGGCTCTTGTTGCCGCCGTGGGCAGCATATTCCCACTCTGCTTCTGTGGGAAGACGGAACTTCATTCCCGTGAGGCTGTTGAGCTTAGTTATAAAAGAACGGCAGTCGTTCCAGCAGACTTGATCCACAGGCAGGTTGTTACCCTTGAAGACATATGAAATGGTATCCATCACAGCTTTCCAAAGTGCCTGAGTAACCTCTGTCTGACCAATGTAGTATGAATGCAGGGTTACACTATGTGCGGGTTTTTCACACTCGTATGCATCATCAGTTTGATCATCCGTAGCTCCCATTGTGAAAGTTCCGCCTTGAACCCATATCATTTTGACAGGAATGCCTTTTACGTCAATTATTAGATTTTCGTGTTGTGGACTCGCACTAATACAAGTCAGCAGAAATAGAAAGAAAAATAAATGTTTCATCACTTAATGATTATAGAAAGTTAGAGTGTATTATTGCCCCTCTAACATGAAGAACTCTTTATATTCATCTAGGGCACCAGGAATTTGCAGGACAGAAACTCTTTGGCCGTTTACCGTGGTAGTCATGGGAGCACCTTTGCTCCTTAATAGTTGTATGATGTCCATCATATTCTTATTAGTCACAGCAATAGTCATCGGGGTCGTGTTGGTGTAATTCTGAAGATAGCCCATTCCTATTGTAGATTGTATGTATCTATGGTAAGCCCCATTATCTGCTTCTGCACCAATACTGGCTCCATGTTCAAGCATTAAGTTTAATATATCTACAAACTCCTTTCCACCATTAGCATCTTCTTTCCTGCATCCGGCTATTCTGGAGATTATGGCATTAATTGGAAAGTAGCTTTGTGGCAACATTTTATCTCCTTGCTTTTTATATTGATGATACCCGAAGTTCATCACGTCTGCTATTGTGTAATCAACATGTTTTAAGAAAGAAAATTGTTTTTCGCCAGACAAGTAGGTTTGTGTGTATTTTACGTTTTGTTCACTGGGTTTTGCGGAACATATAAAAAAATAAAAATCCAAGGCGCAACCATTAATTGTAGGATATTTATGATATTTATTTGCCAGATGACGAAGGTTTGCCCATTTTTCATGATAGAGCGCAACATCTGCGGGGGTGTTTTTATAATCAACGTCGCCATTCCAATTCTGTCTTTCGCTTTCTGCTCCCCAGTAACCGCGTCCACCGTTTTCTTCGCAATAACCGCATAGGTCAAGGCTCGCGTTCCTCTGAATAAGGAAATCTATCA
>JAEEGK010010210.1_pt1 | contig 21697 bp, 14 predicted proteins | sample 8958771 | NCBI WGS metagenome assembly JAEEGK01 (sample SAMN16246547, study PRJNA631951) | gut metagenome | biome: gut microbiome; feature: rumen; material: SC-attached | host: Bos | place: Iran: Karaj | collected 2018-10 | reverse complement strand
AAAAAAAAAAAAAGAAAAGAAAAAAAAAAAAAAAAAAAAAAAAAAAAAAAAAAAAAAAAAAAAAAAAAAAAAAAAAGAAAAAAAAAAAGAAGAAAAAAAAGAAGAAAAGAAAGAAGAAATTAAAATGAAAAAAGTAGATAAAGAAAGAGTTACTAAATTAGATATTAAACAAGTAGATTGCTTATTTGGAACAGCAGGTGGAATTTTACAAAGATTAATTCAAAAAGAAAGAGAACAATCAAAAGAAGATGATTTATTTAAGAAAATCACTCATCGTAAAAATTCTATAGAAAATTATATATATTCAACAAGAGAAAAAATAGATAGTAAATTTAAAGATTATATTCTTCCAGAAGAAAAAGAAAAATTACCTAAATTAATGGATACATTATATGAATGGTTATATTCAGAAGATGAGAATATATATAATTTAGATTCTTTAAATACTAAATCAAAAGATATGTATACAGTAGGTGATCCTATTTATTCAAGATATCAAAATTGGCATTTATTAGAAGAAAATATAAATTTATTAGAAAAAGCAATATTAGAAATTACTGAAAAAATAAATAATGAAAAAAAAAATGATAAAACCACTATTTTAAATAAAGATGATTTTGATAAATTAGATAAATTAATTGCTGATGCTCTTAAAAAAGGAAAAGAAACTAAAGAAGCTTTTGATAAAGGAGATAGAAAAAAACAACCTCCAGTTGAACAAAAAGATATTAAAGAATATAAAGATAATTTATATATTAATAGTGAAAATGTTTTTAAAGATGCTCAAAAAAGAGTCGATGAAGAAAAAAGAAAAAAAGAAGAAGAAGAAAAAAAGAAAAAAGAAGAAGAAGAAAAAAAGAAAAAAGAAGAAGAAGAAAAAAAGAAAAAAGAAGAAGAAGAAAAAAAGAAAAAAGAAGAAAAAAAAGAAGATAAAAAAGAAGAAGAAAAAAAAGAAGATGTTGAAATGAAGGATGCTACTAAAGAAGAAGAAAAAAAAGATACTTCAAATGCAATGGATGTTGAATAAGATTTTTACAATTTATTTTTTCTAAATATGTTATAGTATATTAATTATATAAATTAATTTGATTAATTTTAAAAAAATTTTTTATTATTTAATCGATTTTAATTTTCCTCTTAAAAAATTAAAACATTAAAAAAAAAAAATTACAAAATGATCAATATGAAAAAAAAAACACAGCAAAAAAACTATTTTTCCATATTATTAATTAACAAAATGAAAAACTTATATATTATAAAGTAATTAAATATTATCATCTTCAATAATATATATATTTGACTTAGAACATTTAACCATAGCTTTTCCAATAGCTCCAATCCATCCTTCTTTATCTTCTAAAGTTTCAGCTTTAAAAAGAAAAATATCCTCGGGCGTTTGAATTTTCTATAAATAAATTAAATAATATATTTTTACAAAATAATGTCCTTGTTTAGTATCATCTGTATTCACAGTTTTTATTTTTGATATTTCTATTGCTTCAGTAGGATTACTATATAATTTTTCATTTTCAAAAGTATACATATGTTGAGAAGTTAACACACACCATCTTTTTCTCCATACTTTTCTATAACGAGATTCTTTTGATAAAAAACCTTCTTTTAATTTATCTCCTGGTTGTATGTTTACTGGCTTTGAACTAAAGAACATTTATTTTTAAATATTTTTTGATATTATTATATTTTTTTTAAATATTATTATTTAAATTTTATATTTATTTATCTTTTTTATTCATTCTTTTTAAATGGATGTCAAAGTTGGAAGTATGTTTAAAGATCCTCAAAATTTATTATTTCAAATTAAAAAAAGAAAAAAAGATATTTGTATTTGGGGAATATTGATTTCTATAGTTATATTAGTATTTTTTTTAATATCCAGTAAAGATTTTTCATTTATGTTAGTTTTATCATCATTAACTCAAATGTTTGCATTTTTAATTGTATTATTAAAGGTTTATACTTTCAAAAATTGTTCTGGATTATCTATGAATACATTAATATGTTATTTATTAATATTTATTGGTAGATTAACTTCAACTTTATCTCATAGTGCATATTTACCTAGTGATTCTTCAGGAGATTGGTTTTATCAATTTACTGAAATAGCATCTTTTCTATTAATACTATTTATAATATTCTTAATGAAAAAAACATATAAAGAAACAACAGATATTATTTTAGATAAAATTCAATTTTTTTATTTAGCAGTTCCATGTTTATTAATTGCTTTTTTAATACATCCAACTTTAAATGAAAATCTATTAACTGATACTTTTTGGACTTTTGCTATGTATTTACAAACATTTGCTATTTATCCTCAAATTAATTTATTTGTAAATAAAAAAGGACAAATTGAAAGTTATACTTCTCATTATGTTGCTCTATGCGGTTTAAGTACACTTTTCTCTTTAATTTTTTGGTTTGATACTTATGATGAATTAAATTGTATGTTTGATGTTAAATTCCCTTTTCTTGCTGAATATGCTGGATATATTGTTATTATTGCTCAAATTTTACAATTGATTATTATGGGTGATTTTTATTATTTATATTTTAAAAGTTTATATAAAGGAGAAGAAATAAATATTTAAGGAATTTAATTAATATTTAAATAACTATTTTTTTAATAATAGATTCATTTAATTATTTTTTTTATTTTTTTACATCAAAAAAATGAACATATATAAATATTTCTTTTGGTTTTATTAATATTATTTCAAGAATATGAAAGAAAATAAAGTTTATTTTCCATTCATTTTTCTTATTTTCTTTTTTCTGAATCTTCAACAAAGTAATTTTTGCCAAGGATGACAAATTTATTTTGTCAAAAATAAAATAATAAGTGTAAGAATAGCATATGAAAATCAATTTACAAATAATAATAAATTAAGGAAAATTAGTTTTTTTTAGAGATACAAATAATAAAAAAAATAATATTACAAATATTAGAAGTTTTGGAGATTCTATTATTGATAATGATGCTGTGAAATTTGGTTAATATTTAAAAAAGGTTTTAATAAAACTATTACTTAAAAGAAGAGCCTAAAATTAAAGATATGATTAAACAATTATTATTAATTTCTATACAATTTAATTGTATCTTTCTTCTATTATAGATAGTTTTTAAGTGTTGAAAAGAAAGGCAATAATATAAATAAAAAAGAAATTATTTTATTTTTTCTGTTTTTAGGGAATAAATATTATATGTCTAATAAGGTATTTTTTGGATTTATATATTTCAAAGATTTTATAAATAATTATTTTTTGTTTATAATTCTTAATCATTAGATTTATATAAAAATTTGATTATTTAATTGAATATGTTTATTTTCTAATTAGAGAATAATTGAAAGAAAAAAGAGTATCAATAAAAATAATTTGGATAGGGTTTTTTTAAAATTTCTTTTTTATTATTATATTTTTTTTAATATTAATACTATATATTAATTTGAATTTAAAGAAATTTAAATATAATAGGTAAAAGTAACTTAAAATTTATTATTATTTTATTCATTAAAATATTATTCTTTTACCAAATTTTTCATTATATTCAAATTATATTTTAATGAATAACCAAAATGCAAATGAATTAAATTTTGAATATCAAATGTTTAATAGATATAATGAACAATCAAATACTTTACCTAATTATATAAACTATCAAAATTTTCAATCTAATCAAGATTACAATCAACAATACCAAAAAAATCATACAAATAATGCATTTCAAAAAGAATATAATAATTCTCAGAATATACACTATAATATGAATCCTAAAAAAAGAATAGTAAGACCAATGAGTTCTAATGTTTATTCAAATAATTTAAGAAATTTAAATTTAAATAATTTAGAAGTTCAAAAAGAACCACAAATAAGATATAATAATAACGAAGAAAGTAGTTCTTTTTACAATACTATGAACCATAAAATAATTAATAATACAATGATTCATAATAAAATTACAAAACCTTTTGAAGATGAAGAACAAAGAAAAAAAAATATTCAAAAGAAAAAAGAATACAATCAAATTTTACAAGAACAAATTTTAGAAAAAAAAAGGAAAAAAGAAATGGAAAAAAAAAAACAAATTGAAGAAGAAATAAAATTAGAATATAAGATAAAACAAGAAATAGTAGAAAAAAATAAAAAGGAAGAATTAGAAAAGCAAATGGAATTAATGCCTAAAAAATCTAAAAGTAATAATTTAGATTTGAATGTTTATAATCAAAAAAAAAAAATAATTTCAAATGTAAATAATAATGTTGTAAATAATTCTAACCAAAATTTTCAAAATAATTTTAACCAGAAATTTAATCAAGAAATAAATTATAATAACAATAATACTAATGTTAATAATCATTTTATTTATAATAACATTCCAAATAAAAACTATAACAATGAAATCCAAAGTTATAATCCAAATATAAATCAAAATTATAATCCAAATATAAATCAAAATTATAATCAAAATATAAATCAAATATATAATCCAAATATAAATCAGATATATAATCCAAATATTAACCAAAATTATAATCAAAATATAAATCAAAATTATAATCCAAATATAAACCAAACTTATTCTCAACAAAATAATATAAATTTAGAACAAGGGAAAAGAATTGAACAATTATTTACAAATTATATTAATGAATGTGAAAATCTCATGAATCAATATGAAAACAATATTGAAAGTTATAATTTAAATAATATTAATAATCATCAAGAAACATTACAAGCTTTAGTTAATGAAAAAAACGAAATGAGTAAAAAATTAATAAATAATCATTATAATTTTCAAAATCAATTTGGTGATTCTTCTTCCTTGATTATGAATTATAATGAAAAATTTAATAAATATCTAAATTTAATTCTTGACAGAAAAATAAAAGAAATCGAAGATTCATATAAAAAAGAAAACAAAAAAAAATTATCAAAAGAAAATATTAATAATGATAATAAAGATAATAATGAAATTATTGATAATAATTATAATAACGATAATAATAATGAAAAGAATGATAATAAAAAAAATGAAAATGAAATAAATAAAGAAAATATCTTTTCTCCTTATTCAAACAGAACTTTTGAAACATTAGTTCAAGGAATAAATTATAAATCAAAATATGAAGATATAAGAAGATCTATTTTTGGTGAAGAACAAAATTCAGAATATAAAAAATCTTTAAATGGATGGAGTAAATTAGTTGTTAGAAATGACAATAATAATTTTAATGATAAAAATTTCTATAAAACATGGAAAAAAGATTCTTTAAATTTGAGTAACAATTATATTACCTTTAAAAATAATAATAGAACTTTTAATGATTATCAAAAAAAAAATGAAAATGATGATATTAAAGAAAATGAAAATAAAGTAAATTTATTAAATGAAAAAATTAAAGATGAATTTGAAGAAAATAATAATAATTATTCAAATGACCAATATTCAGGGACTACAACTTGTAATTTTAAAAATAATTATTCTTGGGATGAAAAGGATAAAAAACACAATATCAATAAAGAAGAATTAGAAGAAGATTATTATCAAAATGATTTTAATTTAGATAAAGTAACTTTAAAAAATATAGAAGAAAATGAAGAAAAGAATACAAATGTAAATTTAGATGACTATAAAGAAATACATGATAATCAATCAGTAAATTTATTAAAAAATAATTTAAAAAGAAATTTAGAATGTAATGATTCAGGAGATAATATTATAGATGAATTAGATAATTTTAGAAAAATAGCTTTAGAAGACTCTTCAATTTATTTAAAAAAAAATAAACAAGATGGATATAATTAACTAAACATATATATAATATTAAATTAATAATAATAATAATAATATAAATATTAATTTTTACTTTTAATTAAATACACTCATTTATGATCTAATCATTATTTTTTTGAAATTTCTTTTTTATTTTTTTTATCTACAAACCACAAAATATAAAATATTAAAGTACAAATCAATAGATTTTTAATTGATGTTATTCTAATTATCATCGGCTTATTTTCATTAATTTTCAATTAATATTTTTTATTATTCTTCATTTAAACATTCAAATTATTAATTAGACAAAAATTTCCTTTTTCTAATATAAATACTTTTTGAATTAAATAAAAAAATAGAAACTCCTTTAATTAAATTAAATAAAATTTTAACATCATTCATTTAAAAAATGGATATTCAAAAAATGAATTCTGCATCAGATTTTTCAATAAATTTAAACAAAAATGAAATTTTAATTTCAATAGAAAAAACAAAAGAATATAAATCAAATGGAGTAACAATTCATAAATGGGAAAATTCAGATTTATTTTCTTCTTCAATAAATCTAAACAATATTCATTTTTTAGGAATTTTAAATCAAAGATTAGAAAAAGAAGGTTATGCTTTATTTTCTTATATTAATGAGGAAAAATATTTTGGAAATTTTTCTCAAGACTTAAGAAGTAGACATGGATTATATTCTTGGCCGTCTACAATTAATAATAATATTAGAAAAACTGAATTTTTTTGGGGGACTTGGAAAAATAATTTAAAAGATGGAAAAGGAATTTATTTATGGTTAAAAGAACCAGAAAATATTAAAATGTTTTCACATTTTGAAAATTGTGATTTAGATTCATATATTGGATTAATTAATAATGATAATTTTACTAAAGGAGCTTATTTAATTAAAAGAAATAATAATTTTTATGTTTATTATGGAAATTTCAATAACCAAGGAAAAAAAGATGATAATGAATGTTATTATTATAATGCTACTAAAGATAAGATTTATTATGGTAAAGTTAAAAATGATAAGTTTATTAGTGGATATATTACAAATTTTAATGAAGATGGTTATATTGTTGATTTACTTAAAATTGATTTTGATGAGAATAATAAAGTTAAAAGTTATATTCAGGAAGATGAAATCGAAGAAAATTTAAAAGAAAAAATTAAAAAAAATATTTTTGAATGTAGAAATATTTTATTAAATGAAGATCATTTTGGAGATATATTCAACGCTTTTAAAAATATTATTGAATATAGAGATAATAAAATGAATGATATTAAAGTTTTAGAAAGTAATGATGATTATCCTGATATAATGAATAGATTAACTAAATATAATGATATTAAATTGTTTTCCCAATTATCTTCTAATTTAGTGAAATTAGAATGAAAATTATTTAATTATCATAATACATTTATAATATTATTTAAATATATTTAAAAAGGTAATTAATTAATTTAATAATTTTTAATAATTATAAATTTAACAATTATTTTTTTAATCATTTAAAAATAAAAAATAAAAAACAATTCAAAATGTTCCAATAAATTAAATTATAAAAATTATTTGAAAATTCAATTGTCTTTAAAAAGAAAATTTCATTTTTCTTTTTCAAAGATATTAATTTTAATAGATTAAAAATAAATTAGTTGTTTTCAAAATTTTATAGAAAAAAAAAGTTTTTATATATCCAAACTTTAATATAAAAATTGTCTATTGATATTCTAAAAAATTTGTCTAAATTATTAGTTTAATGTTTACATGATTATAGTAAAATTTTCCTATAATAAAAATAATTAAAAAATAAAATTAAAAAAAAAATTAAAAAAATCAAATGAAAAAAAATTTAATTTAATTAAATTAGACTAATATGAAGAATCATCAATCAAATAAATCATCTTCTTCTCTTTCCCAAATTTCAGCCAAATCATCTCAAATAAAACAAGCATTAAATATAAATAAAACAAATTCAACTTCAAAAAATAATAGTGAAAATACAAAAAATACAACCAATGATCAAGAAGAAAAAATAAAAAAAATTTTCCAGCAAATAAATCATAATCACATATCATCAATGTTAAAATTAGAACAATATACTTTTAAAAAATTTAATGATTTTTATTCGAATGAAGAAGATTTTTATAATATTAAAATAATAAATGAAATTATTTGTAATGATAGTACTCATATTGTTGCAGTTTTTAAGGATTTTTTAATAAGTGGTGATACATCAGAATTTCTTCAAAAATTATATTCTTTAAGAGAAAGTAAAGAATGTCTTCCTAAAATTTATGAATATTATGATAGTTGTTCAGTTATTTTTCCTAATTATGTTATATTACCTGAATCTAAATATATTTATAAAAATATTCAAAGAAAACAAAGAGTTATTGATAATCAACAAGATTTAGAAGAAAAACAAGAAAGAATTAAGAGAGGATTAATTAAAATAAAAGATGATGAAGATCCTGTTTTTACTACTATGGCTCTTGATTCGATTTTAGATCAAACTGATACTAGTGGAATTAAAAAGTTTTTTGGAATTAGAAGTAGTAGAACTGAAAGTAAAAATATTTCTCTTGATAATATTATTAAAAGAATTTCTAATGCTGAAAATAATGATAAAGTTAATAATAATAATAAGAAAACTCATCATCATGATAAAAATAAATTAAATATTCATAATTTTAATCAATCAAGTAATAAAATTAAAGGAAGAAATTATAATAGAAATAATGATGTTGGTTTTAATAATAGTTCAAATAGTAATTTAGGGAAAAAAAATAATAATGTATTAAGTTCAAATAGTATAAATTCTAAAAATACAAAAGTTTCATCAACAATAGATATTGCTTCAAAAAATAATCATCTTTATTATAATAACAATAATACACTTTATGTTAATTCAAGTTCAAGAAATAATAATCATTCTATTAAAAATAATAATACAACATATTCACATAATACAGGAGTTAAAAAGCAAAATTTATTAAATAATTTACTTTCAAATAAAAATAAAGATTTTATAGTAAAAGTAATTAAAGAATTAAATAAAAATAAAAATACATTTTATTCAAATATATCTAATATATCTCATACAAGAAAAAAATCGAAAAGTAAAAATATAATTTCACCTTCAAGAAATAATCTTCATTTTAATAAAATTTCTTCATCAACAAATCATATGAAAACTTTATCTTCTTCTTCTTCTTCTCATGGACAAGGCTTAATTACTGGTTATCATAATAAAAATGCACTTTCAATGAGTAAATTACAAAATAGTTCAAATATAAAATCTTCTTATCAAAAAAATAAAACTAAAGATAAAAAAAATGAAAATTTAATTAGAACTTTAAATATTAAAGACACTATTCCTTATACTTCAAGAGAATCTAAAAATTCTTTTTCTCCTGAATTAATGCAAATGTTAAATTCAAAAATTAAAAAAATAAAAAATATATCTTCTAATAAAAGAATTTATATGTCAATTTCATCAAAGAAAAATTTCATTCAAAATACATCTTATGGGAATAATAAAAATAAAGATTATAAAACAATAAATTCAGATATTAATAGAAGTAAAAATAATAATAATAAAAATAAAAAAAATAATAATATGACAGATAGTTTATCTATAGCAATACATTCTAAATTTTTTAGTCCAGAAAATAAATCTCAAAGAGATAATAATAATAATTCTAAAAGTCCTCATAATTCACCTGATTATAATAAAATAATGAAAACTTTTACTCATTTTCATTCTAAATCTACTTTTTTAGGAAATAATGATAAACATAAAATTAAAAAAATTAAAAATTCAGTTTTTTCAAATAAACCTGAAATTAATATTAAAGGATTTCAAATAAAAGGATTTAAACAATTATTACAAAATACTAATAATAATTCTAGAAATTCTAAAGGTTCTAATAGTGAAAGATTGTTATTTAGTGAAAATTCTTCTAAAACTATTAGTAAAACAAATAAAAATTCAAGTAAAACTTTTATGGATATGTATTCTACAATAAGTAAAAAATAATAAAAATATTAAATTATTTTAATAAATTTATTATATGAAAAAAGTAATTTTTTATATTAGAATTAAATATATTTTTTTTTTAAATTATTTTTATATTTAAAATTTTATCATCTATATTATAAATAAATGAACTTTCAACAAACAGGAAATACTCAAAGTACAAATTTATTTGGTAATCAAACAGGAAATACTCAAAGTACAAGTTTATTTGGTAATCAAACAGGAAATACTCAAAGTACAAGTTTATTTGGAAATAATAATAATAGTAACCAAAATAAACCATTATTTGGTAATTCAACAACTAATGTTCCTTTATTTGGTAATTCAAATATAAACACAACTACAAATACATCTAATGTTTTTAATGTTTTTAATAATAATAATAATCAACCATTTTCTGTTTTGAATAATCCGAATCCCCAAAATCCAAATTTTTCTTTAAATAATCAAATTAATATGATTTCTAAATTTCCTTCAAAAAATGAAATGGATGAAAATGAAATAACTTATTTATTGAAAAATTTTTTAGCTTCTTTAGATACATCAAATCCAGCAAATATATTTAAATATTTTTTATATTCTAAACTTCCTCAAAATGTTGATCCAAGGACTTATCAAAGTTATATTCCTTATTTTGATGATGGTGAAGGAAATATCAATTTAGTAGATTATAATTTATGGAAAAAAGCAACTCAACAAAATCCAAATCCAAATAAATATTTTCCCATTCAAATATCATCTCCAAAACAATTTTTAATAAGATTAAGAAAAACTGAAGTTGATGTTTTAATATTTTTAGAACAAATTATAAAAATGCAAAAAAATTTAGAAAATATGAATAATAAAGAGCAAAAAGAGATAAATAAAGAATTACAATTAGCAAGAGAAAAAGTGAAAAAAATAAAAAATTTAATTACTTTAGTTTCAACTGAATTAGCTCAAATATCTTTAAAGACTGGAAAATATGTTAAAGATTTTAATATTGAAAAGAAAATTGATGATAAATTAAAATCTATAAATGAAAAGGTTAATTCAGATAGTGATATAAAAAGAAAAATAGCAATGTTAAAAAATATTCCTGTTGAAACTGCTCCTTTTCCAGATGGAGATCCTAACTATATTAAAGGAATGAGTAAAGGAAGAGTTGAAAGAAATTTATCTGCTTTAAAAGAATTAAAAAATGTTTTGGATATACAATTTAATAATTTAAAAAAAAATATGAAAATTGTTCAAGGAATTCAAAATGATTTAAATAAAATAAATTTAAATGGAAATTTGAATTAAAAGAATTTATATTCAATTTTATTAATAATTAAATTAAAAAAATAAAAATATTTTTTTTATTTTAATTTCTTTATCTTATAAATACAAGTATTTTCTTTTTTATTTTTCTATGACTTTAAAATTAATATAAATTGAATTTATTAATAAAATCCTCATTAAGTAAATTTTAATGTATTTTGATAATATATTTTTCCTCTTAATTAAAAATTAAATAATATATTTAATCTATATAATATTTTTTAAAATTTAAAAAAAATGAATATAAATCGAAAAGTCCATAGGGAAGAATATTATAATAATTCAATGAGTTCAGATATTTTTAATTTAAACCCAGAGATAAATGATAAAAAAAAATCAATGGGAAATACACAAGGAAGAATATTAAAATCAAAAAAACAAAATTTAAAAAACATTGATCACTTTAATAATTTATCAAACCCTCCAAACTCAACAAAAATAAAAACAGGAAAAACATTAAAATCAAAACCATCGACAGATATATTAAATATAAAACATAAAGAAATAACTTTAAAAAAAACAATAATGACAGCAAAGAAAAATTTATCTAAATTATATTTTGGAAATGACAAAGATTACATTATTAAAAAAAAACCATACGTTAGTGATTATAATCCTGAAAAATTTATGACTCTAGAAAATGCTTTTAATAGAAAAATGCAAAATATTTATGGTAATAGATGTTCTGGTACAGGAAAATGGAGAAGAAATATTTTATTAAATGAAGAAAAAAGTTTACAAGAAGAAAATAAAAAAAAAGAAAATCCTTCTTTTATTAGAGTAACAAAGAATATGAATATCGGAAATTTAAAAAAAGAAAATATAAAAAATAATCCAAAATTAATAAAAATTAAAATGTTAGAATCAAATATATTTAATTTATCAAATCAAGAAAATTTTAATCGTACTTTTTCAGAAGAATATAAAAAAAGATATTTAACTTTAAATGATTCTCCAAGAAATGAAAAAAAGGAAAAAAAAAGAAAAAATTTTTTAAGATCATCTTCAAATATAACAAGATCCCCAGCAAATATATATGGAATAGATTGGAAAAATAATAATTTAGAATTATATACAACAAGAGAATATGTAATAAATTATAAAGATAATTCTAATAAAACCGCTTTTCAAAGGAAAATTCAAAATGATATTGTTTCAAGAAATGAAAAAATAAATGATAGAAATTTAGAAAGTAAATATTTAAATACTTTTCAACCGAAAAATGAATTAATTAATAAAAATAATGCTACTTTTGAAAGAGATAAAGTTCAAAAACTTTATAATGATATTAATATTAATCCTTCAAGACAAAAAAAATTAGCTGATGGATTTTCTTCAAGTCAATCTGCTATATTTATTGAAAATATTTTAAAAAAAAGGGCTAAGAATAAAAGTGTTGATGATATGAAAAATATATCTAATACTAAATATGAGGTTAAAAATGTTAATTTATATGATGAAAAAATTATTACTAAAACTTTATTGGATAATGGAATTGATATTTATGATATTAAAAATTATTCAAAGGATAATATTTTTGGAAATGAAAATCATGATTTACATTTTAAAATAAGACAAAATTTAAATGATAATAATTTTGAACATCATTTAGTTAATGCCAAATTAGCTTTAAAAAAAAAAACTGGAAAAGAATTAATTAATATTTCTGAAATAAAACCAGGAAAGAAAAGAGAAACTAATTATAAAGATTATATAAATAAAATTGAGAACAGATTAAATATCAGAAATAGATTTAAAAACATTTCAAGTAATAATTTAGTTGATGAATCAACTTTTTCTTATAGTAATAGACATGAATTTTCAAATACTTTTAATTCAATAAATCATAAATATAAAAATACAATTTATGAAAATTTCAAAAAATAAAATGGAAAAAAAACAAATAACAATATCTATTAATATTAATAATAATAAGAGATTTTTTTAAGTATAAGGTATAAAAGATATTTACAAAAAAATTGAAAAAAAAATATAAATAAATATTTTCTTCAAAAATTCAAAATATTAAATTTATAAATTAACTACAATCCCAAACTTTAATAGTTAAATCATTTGATCCAGAAGCTAATAATTTACATTTAGGACTCATTGCAACAGTAACAATAAAACTATCATGAACTTCATCTAATTTTTTTTTACAATCTCCACTCTTTAAATCCCAAATTCTAATACTTTTATCATCAGAACAACTAATAAAAAAATTTCCTGAAGGATGTTCACATAAACTTCTTACCCAATTTATATGTCCATTAAAAGTTTTAATACAAATTCCTTCAAAAACATCCCATAACATTATTAATTTATCTCTACTTGCACTTAATAAATATTCTTTATTCATTTTATTTATTTCATTCATTAATTTCTTTTTTTCTAAAAACTTTTCATTAATTTTCTCGAAATCACTTTTATTCTTTTCTTCATTATTATTATTATTTAAATTTCTAGCATAATCACTAGAAAAAACATTAATAATACTTTTATCATTTTTTAAAAAAATAATATATTCAACTTTATCAGAATGTCCATTTAAATTTTTAAATTGATTAAAATCTTTATCCACTTCCCAAATAATAATATTATTATCATCGCTACAAGAACTTAATAAATTTCCTTTAAAATTAACAGAAACACATCTAACCCATTCATTATGTCCTATAATATTTTTTTTACAAATCCCAGTATTAACTTCCCAATATTTAATACTCTTATCTCTTGAAGCAGAGAAAATAAAATTAGAATCAGGTGAAAATTCAATAAAAGAAACAGAATGTTCATGTCCATTTAAAGTTTTAAAACAAGTTAAATTTTCAAAATTCCATATTTTAATAGATAAATCTGAAGAACAAGAACCAAGAAATTTCCCTTTATTATCAAAAGTAATATGATTAACAGTATTTGAATGAGCTCTAATATATTTATCTTGAGTAAATTCATCACATTCCCATATAATAATTGAAGCATCTTCTGAAGCCGATGCTAATCTTTTATAAAAAGGATGAAATGATAAACATGTTATTGACTGTTTATGTCCTTTTAATATTGATTTTGGAATTGATTTAGGTAAATTTAATATTAATTCATTTGTTTTGTTTTTTGCATTTGTTCCATTTTCTAAATCTTCTTTTATATGCTTTATTTGTGTTTCTAATTCTGTTATTTTCTTTTGAAGAGATAATATTATTCCCCATTTTTTATCCAATTCATTCCCTTTTGAAGCATCTGATTCAGATAATGAAGCTTCTTTCATAAAGGCTGATGCTGTTGATTGGTAGTTTTTTTGGATAAACCATTCTAGGATTGTTTTATTTATTTCTGTATCTCGATTGTTTATCATTTTTTTTTTTTTTCGAATTTAATTTTTTAGGTTTATTATTATTTATAATTTATTTTTTGTTTTTAAAATTAATTTTTTTTAAATGGAATGATAATATAATTCCTTTTTTTATTTTTTGATTTTTAATAATTCTATTAATGATTATCGTATTTCTAACTAAAAATGAAATTGATAGTGAATATTTTTTTGTTGATTTCATAATTCATTATTTATATATTTTTTTATAATATTTGTTAAAATTATATTTATATAAATATTATGAAGACTTATTTTTCTAATACAAAAATGATAATTTTTTCTTTGTTTTATTTACAAAATGAACAATTATTAAGTTTTACTTTTATTTTTAAAAATGACTATTCAAATATTAAATAAATAAATAATATATCTATTGATATTTATTACATTATGTTTATTTGAAGATGATATATAATATTTTGGACATTCTTTAAAAAGATCTTAATTAATTAAAATATCAACTCATCAATTATTAGAACTAAAACTATTTATCCTATTAAAAAATATGAAAATGGCATAATTTAATCTTCTATGAAAATGGAAATTATTCAATTTTAAATCACAAATTTTCAAATTGAAAAAGTATATAATAAGTATATATATTGTTATTTGATAATGAAATCATTGCTTGGGAGAAGTTTTTTTAATTAAATTATGGAAAACTTTTTTTCATAGAAAAATTATTTATTTTGACCAAACAGAAATTATTATATTGTTATTATAAAATGTTAATTTAAATTTAAATAAAATGGAAAATGAATTTGAGATTGAATATCCTTATAAATCAAATGAACCAATAATTATTAAAGGAGATAATTTTGAGAGTAAATTGGAAAAGTTTAATAAAAATAATTTAATTATTATTTCTGATTTTGATTATACTCTTTCAAGAAGATTTTATTTTAATAAAAAAACTAATAAAAAAGAACATTTATTATCAGGTTTTGGATTTTATGATTTATGTCCTGATTTACCTGAAAATTTTAGAAAGGAAACAATGGATTTAAAACTAAAATATTTAAAATATGAAAATGATTTATCTATTCCTTTTGAAAAAAGAGATGAATATATTAAATATTTATTCACAGAGGATATTAATAAAATAATAAATTTACATTTGGATAAAAATTTTCTCAATAATAGTTTTAAAAATACAATTAAATTTAAACCATTTTATTTTAGATATGGAATTAAAAAATTTTATGAATTAATCAATCAAAATAATATAACTCAAATTATTATTTCTGGAGGAATAAAAGAATCAATTGAAAAAACTTTACAAATGTTAAATAAAAATATCATTAGTCAAAATATAAAAATAATAGCTAATGAATTCCTTTATGATGATAAAGGAATAATAATCGATTATAAAAAACCTTTAGTATATACTTTTAATAAATCAAAAATTTTTGAAACAGAAATCTTAAAATATAATAATGATATAGAAAATAAATGTATTCTATTTCTTGGTGATCATATAAATGATATTGATTCAATATCTAATATAAAATCTATTGAAAAGTTAACCATTGCATTTAATAATGATGAAAATAATTTAAATTCAAATAAACAATTTTTAGAAAAATATGATTGTGTTATAGGAAACGAAGGTGATCTAATTTTTATAAATGAATTAATTCAAAAGATATTAAATAAATCCTAATTTATTCTTATTCTTAATAATTTTCTAATTTATTTAATCATTTCAAAAAATTAATTTTAATTTTACTTAATAAAATAACTAAAATGCTCAGTTTCTTTATTTATTTTTTTAAAAAATGTATATTTAAACTTACTTTTGATTTTAATATAACATTGAATATATAATAATATTTTTTGCCTTTTATACTAATATATTAAGATAAAAAACTTATTGAATTCTCGTATAAATTATATTTAATCATAATTAAATGTTTTTTAAAAGTAAAATTAATAATTATAATTTAATATAAAAGAACTAAAAAATATACAATTAAAGGTAATTATATAATTTAAATAATTGATATTTTTCTTTATATATTTAAAATTATAAATCACTTTTTCTATCTTTCATTCTATCATCAACTATTTCTTGTAATAAATTAATTCTTTTTTGTAATAATGATTTTTCTAAATTAACAATTCTTTTAATATTTATTCTATTTTTATCCAATATAATTTTTTTATAATAATCACTATCAGAAATGGTATTATATTCTTCCATATAATATTTTAAATTTTTTAACATTAAAATATATCCAGTATCATCATTATTTGGCATGTCAAAAAATATTCCCATATTTCTATAATTTTCCATTGTATCTCCAATAAAGCTTTCTAAACTTAAATCAAAATCATCAATATTAGGATTCATAACAGAAGCTTTTAATTTTATTTCTTCTTTTAATTTTGAATGAAGATACTTAATTCTAAAAGGTTCAATATATGAATTGTTATCAAATGTTATTCCATAATACATTAAATATCTTGAATTAGGGGCAATAAAACATTTCATTTTCAAAGTTTCACCTTTTGAAATATTTCTAATTGATTTAATATAAAAATTATTTGTTTCATTATCAAAATTCCAAATTACATTATTTATTTCAGCATTTAATTCTAAAGGAAAAAAATCAGCAAATGGAACAATACCAGATCCTCCTTTAAGATTATAAGATTTAGAAACTGTCATTATTCTATATTTAATATAATCATCATTTATTAAAGATTCATATGAATAATTGTTTTGTATATATTTTGTTTCTTCATAAATGGATTTTTTTGCTCCATAAATTTTAGCTCCGAAATTTGTTGTATTTAATAAATTTATTTCCCCTCCACCATATAATAATGGAAAATAATCAAAATTATTTTCAAAAGATTGAAAATAAGGTTTATATAATTTATAAAGTTTACTTTTTTTTTTATGAGTAAATGCATATATTAAATTCAAACACATAAAAGTTTGTTCTTTCACAGTTGGAGTCCTAAAAATTCTATTTGCAAAAGAAGAATAATTTTTTAAATCTGAATATATATTTATTAGAAATTCTGGTGAATATTCTTCAAAAACTTTAGCAGTTAATATTATATCAAATGGAACTTTTAATATTGTTTCATTTTCTGGTATATCTTCTTTTGCATAAAATGATTTATAATTTATTGATGAAAAATTAAGAATTATTTTATCTGAAAATTCTATTTTATTTTTTTTTGCCCATTTTAATAATGTTTCATTAAATGGTTTTGATTTTTTTTTCTTTTCTTTGTCACATAATATTGAGTTTAAGTAAAATATGAAAAATAAAGAAAATTTCAGAAAATTATTCATTTTTTAATAAAAAACTTAGAAAAAAAAATAATTGATTTGATGAATAAGATAAAAAAAAGAAAAAATTAACAAAAAAAAATATTAAAAAAGTAATTAATGTAAATTTATATATATAAAAAAACCAATAAAATTTTATTTTCCTTTTTCTTTTTCTTTTATCTTCTTCTTAGGTCTAATATTAGCACAATGACCACATTTTCTTTTTCTACAATTATGAGCTCCTAAAGGTAATCTTGCATAGCATTTTCTACAAATCATTTTATTAGTTCTATATTTTTGAGCTAATTCTCTTAAATGATCTGGAATTTCAGATGGACCTGCTCCACCCTTTAACCCTTCTTTTATTAAGTTTTCTTCTTCCATTTTATATCTAATTATATTTTTTTAAATATTTATTTTATATTTATTAAATTTTAGTTATTTTTTTAATTGTCTATTTCCAATATATCATAATTTTCATTTTTTCCTTTATTGACATTTATTGTAAATTCATTTCCTGCTCCATATATTAAGTTTGGGTTTTTAATTAAATTTAGTATTTTATTATTTTCTTTTATATTTTGGCACGAATTTGATTTTTTTTTATTTAGATTTTCTTCTGTATTTTCATTTTTATTATTTCTTTTTCCAAAAGTAAAGTTATCACCAAAACAAAGCCTTTTTATTATATTATTTGAATTATTTTCATTATCATTTAATTGATTATCAATATTTTTATTTGAAATTGTATAAACTCTATCAGTTAAATTATTAATATCTTCATTTTCTAAAAGATTATTATTAGATATTTGGATTTTTGACTTTATTGTTGGAGTTTTATTTCTGTAATTATGATAGTTTAAATAAGAATAATCATTAGGGAAAAAAAGATTCCTGTAATTAGATATTTCATCTTGAAAATGATATTTATCGGGATTTCTATTATAATAATTTTCTAACCATTTTTCAATTGATAAATCTGTTTCTTCTTTAAAATTAGATAAATCAACGAAAATATTTTTCTTATGTCGAATGAAATTTGCTTCTTTAACTCTTTCATCAAAAGGTCCTAAAGGATATTCTAAACCATTTATTTTTATTCTTTTATATGATTTAATTTTATTAAATGGTATTTTTCTTGAATTATAATCTGTTAATAGTGGCTTGTTTCTAATTTTATAATTAAATTCTGGGTTATAATTCCTATTGTAATGATCAAATATATTTTTTTTAAAAGTAAAAGAATTTATATCTGTAATTAAAATATTATTATTATTTTCAGAATTATTCATATCAACTGATTTATATTTTACTTTTTTTGTATTTAAAGATGAATTATTATGCTTTTTATTTTTTTCCTTCTTTTTTATTATATTTTCATTATAATTTTCATTTATTTTTTCATTTTGAATTTCATTTTTTGCTGTTTCATTTTTTTTAAATGTGATTAATTCTTTATTACTTTTTTTATTTGAATTTTGTTGTTCACCATTTAATTTTTTATTTCTTAAAGAAATATTATTTGTTGGAATATTTTTTCTTTCATAAATCATATTAATATTTCTATTTGGTAAAATTTCTTCTTCATCAAATTTATTATGATTCAAAGGATTTTTTTTCTTATTATTTTGTTTTTTTAATACATCATTATCTTGTGTAATGTTATTTATTTGATTTATTTTTTCTTTATCAAAATTATTATCTTGATTATCTTTATTACTTGGAGATATTTTTTTACTCTTTTTTATATTTTTTTTATTGAAGACAATATTTTTTTTATCAAATATTTCTTGATTATTATTATTATCATCTGTATTTAATATTCTTTGATTAGAATTTATTTGATTCTCAATTTTTTTTGATGGTACAGATAATTTTTTGTTTTTAGATGACATATTATTTGATTCTTCTGGTTTATTTATTTCTATCTTTTTTTTTTGATAATTTTTTACATTTTTATTTTTGGTTTTTCCTTTGTCCAAAATATTATTTAAATTACAATTACTTTCTCGATTAATAAAGTTATTTCCAGTTTTATTTTTTATATTATTATTAATTGATTTAACACTAAATGCTTTAGCAAAATAATTTATCCATTCAATAATTTCTTGTTTATTTTCCATTTTTGAGAATTTTATTTATTATAAGAAACTAAAAAATTTAAATTAAATATTTAATATGAAGTTTATTTCTTTCATTTTAATAAGAATATAATTATTTTCTTTTATTCTTTTATTTTTAATAAAAAAATTATTATTATTTTTAGAATACTTATTCAAATCTTAATTTTTAAATGGCTTTTTATAAATTATTAAAAAACTGTTAATTCATTCTTAAAAATCTTAACATTCATTCTAATTTCTTTATGGATTTTTCAATTTTTAGATAAAACCATATTTAATTAAATAAAAATATAATCATTTTTTATTATTTTATCCATTATTCAAAAAAAAAATCAACAAAAAAAAAACATATTAATTAATTTAAGTCCGATATAAATCTAGTGATTGATTTCTAAAATAAATAAATTATAATTATAAAAAACAACTAATAATAAAAATATGAAAAGTAAAATAGATTTTTGTAGAATTCAATGGTTAAATAGAGAATTTAATCCAATTTATTATGCTTTTAAGTATAATAAAAATGAATCACGATTTTCTCAAATATTTAAAAATGTAGAAAATCGAATTTTTAATAAACCTTCATTAAATAATGTAAATTCTTATATTGAAAAAAATTCAGAATTAACACAAAACAATTCAAATGAAGTTAATATTTTGAAAATTCTAACTTTAAAAGAAAAAAGAACAATTTTAATGATCAAAAATATTCCTAATAAATTTTCTCTAGATAAATTTCTTAATATCTTTAATCAAGAATTTGAAGGTAAATTTAATTTATTTCTAGTACCGACAGACTTTAGCGAACAAAAAAATTATGGTTATGCTTTTGTAAATTTCATTGATACTTTAGATATTATTTATTTTTATTTTAGATTCAATGGAAAAAAATGGCCAAATACTAATTCAGTTAAAGTTTGTGAAATTGTTTTCTCAAAAATTCAAAAAATTACAAAAATGATTAAACATTATCCTATTAAAGTAATGTTTCAAAAAATTATTCATAAAAAAGAAGAAGAAAAAAAAGGGAATGATGATATTTTAAAAAAAAAGAAAAATATTTTAATTCCTTTAATTTATCTAAATGAATTTAAAATCATTTTTCCAAACACAAATATTAAATCACACGTATTTTTGAAAGATGTTTTTATAGTTGATGAAAATATTTTCAAAAGGAAAAGTCTCGAATATTAATTTTTTATTACTATTTTTTAACTCTTTTTAAACAAATATTAGTAAAGAGAATGTATTATTAATATATATAGAGAATATAATAATTTATTTTAAGATATATTTATTTGAATGAATTAATTTTATTTATATATAATAGATATTTTAGTTCAGTTATAAATACTTTCTTTTATTGGTGATTTCATTTTTTTTTTGAATTTAAATACATAATCATTCAATAAATATATCTTATGAGCTTGTATTATAAAGTAGGAAGGTTATATTCATTTGAATATAACATTTAGGTCATATTAGCTGTTTAGGTATATATATTTTTAATAATTTAAAAAAATAAAAATTATATGTTTTTTTTTTCTTTTAAAAAAATAAAATAAACTAATAAAAAAATAATTTAGTATTATTTTTTTAAAATTTATTTATTTCTTTTTTTTTGTTTTTATTGATAAATTTTGAAATTTATTATTGGGGATTGGGGATTGGGGATTGGGCCCAATCCCCAATCCCCAATCCCCATATATTAATAATAATGTTAATTCTATATTTTAATTGTTTAAATAAATTTTAAAAAATATA
>JAEEGK010010209.1_pt1 | contig 21699 bp, 11 predicted proteins | sample 8958771 | NCBI WGS metagenome assembly JAEEGK01 (sample SAMN16246547, study PRJNA631951) | gut metagenome | biome: gut microbiome; feature: rumen; material: SC-attached | host: Bos | place: Iran: Karaj | collected 2018-10 | reverse complement strand
CGAGGACTTCCTTCGGGCCCCAGCCCGGGTTGATGACCACGCCGTCCTCGCGAGCCTCGGTGCGTTCCTCGAGGGATGCGGGCATGATGTCCTCGGTCTCGAGGGACAGCATCGTCACCTCGGACGCGCCGCTGCGCTTCGCTACGCGGGCCGCATCGATCGCAACATTGCCGCCGCCCACGACGACGACCTTGCCGGAGACCTTCACCTTTCCGGTATTCGCCGCATGGAGGAAGTCAATGGCCGTGGACGTACCGGGCAGCGTCTCGCCCGGGATGCCGGGCAGCTTGCCGCCCTGGCAACCGATGGCCACGTAGAACCCTTTGTACCCCTGCTCGCGCAGGCCGGCGATCGTGACGTCCTTGCCGACCTCCACACCGCAATGGATGTCCACGCCGATCTCCTTCATGATGTCGATCTCAGCCTTGATGACATCCTTTTCCAGTTTATAGGAAGGGATGCCGTAGCGGAGCATGCCGCCGGGCTCTTCGTTCTTCTCGAATACCGTCGGCTTGTAGCCCATGGTGGCGAGGTAGTACGCGCAACTCAGGCCAGCCGGGCCGCCGCCGATGACGGCGATCTTCTCCTCCCAGCGGTCCTGGACGTTGGAACAGATATTCACCTCGGGGATGAAACGAGTCTCCGCGTTCAGGTCCTGCTCCGCAATAAACTTCTTCACCGCGTCGATGGCGATGGGCTGGTCAATGGTGCCGCGGGTGCAGGCGTCCTCGCAGCGGCGGTTGCAAACGCGGCCGCAGACGGCCGGGAACGGATTCTCCCGCTTGATGAGCTCCAGCGCTTCGGTGTACTTGCCTTCGGCGGCCTTCTTCAGGTAGCCCTGGACGGCAATATGGGCCGGGCAGGCCGTCTTGCAGGGTGCCGTACCGGTCTCGTAGCAGTTGATCCGGTTCTTGTCGCGGTAGTCCTCGGTCCATTTGTCCGGACCCCACTTGGCCGCATCCGGCAGTTCCTGCTTGGGATAGGTCTGCGGGCCGTGCTTGGTGCACAGTTTCTGGCCCAGTTTCACCGCGCCCGCAGGGCAGTATTCCACGCAGCGGCCGCATGCGACGCAGTTCTTCGGGTCCACTTCCGCCACGTAGGCGCTCCGGGACATGTTGGGCGTATTGAACAGCTGCGACGTGCGGAGGGCGTTGCAAATCTTCACGTTGCAGTTGCAGATGGCGAAGATCTTCCCTTCGCCGTCGATGTTCGTCACCTGATGCACGAAACCGTGGTCCTCCGCCTTCTTGAGGATGGCCATCGCCTCGTCGTAGGTGATGAAATGGCCGCGGCCGGTCTCGGCCAGGTATTCGGCCATGTCGCCCACGCCGATGCACCAGTCACGGTAATCGTCGGCGCAGCCCTCGTCCAGTTTCTTCCGGCCGTAACGGCAGGAGCAGATACCCACGGCGAGATGCCCCTCGTACCGCTTGAGCCAGTAGGAGATATGCTCGATGTCCACGGACTGGTTCTCCATGGAAATCGCTTTCTCCACCGGAATGACATGCATGCCGATGCCGGAACCGCCCATGGGCACCATCGGCGTGATCTTCTCCAGCGGGAGGAAGGTCATCCGCTCGAAGAACATCGCGAGTTCCGGATGCTTGTCCATGAGCTCCACGTTCATGTTGGTATACTCGGCCGATCCGGGAACGAACATGGGCACCCAGTAGATGCGGTCCTCCCGGTTGAAACCGGTGCCGGGCACGGGCCCGTCCTTCGTATACTTGTCACCGTAATCGTACTCCAGCATGCCGAAGTAGGCCAGCTTGTCCAGCAGCTCGTCGAAGGACTTGTCGTCCGGGGTATAGTGCTTCTCCGCATTCATCTGATGCAGCTTCGCATAGGTGTGGTGCTCGCGCACCCGGAAGAAGTTCCCCGGCAGCATGTCCAGCAGGAGGTCCAGCGAGGCCTCGCGGGTCACGGCATCCATCTCGTCCTCGAAGATGCACGCCAGGCCCCAGTACTCGGGGGCGTCGGTGTCCATCTTGATCTTTCCGGGGATGCGGTCCGTGACGTGGCGGACGAATTTCAGGAGCTTGGGATTGGGATTCTTGTCCCCCTTATGCTTGGGGACAAACTTCTGGGACATCTCAGGCATACGTATCGGCTATTAGTTTTGTTTCCAGGATTTTACCTCGGCGAGCAGCCAGTCGGCGAAATCGTCGAGCCCCTCGCCCGTCTTGGCGCAGATGGGGATGATGCGGGCGTTGGGATTGCGCATGCGGACATATTCGCGGCACTTGTCCAGGTCGAAGTCGAAGTAAGGCAGGACGTCGACCTTGTTCACCAGGACGAGGTCGCAGACCGAGAACATGAGCGGGTATTTCAGGGGTTTGTCGTCCCCTTCCGGGACGGAGAGGATCATGGCGTTGCGGACGGCGCCGGTGTCGAATTCGGCCGGACACACGAGATTCCCGACGTTCTCCAGGATGACGAGGTCCACATCGGCCAGAGCCACATTGTCCAGCCCCTGGCGCGTCATTTCGGCGTCCAGGTGGCACATCCCGCCCGTATGGAGCTGGATCGTGGGAATGCCGGTGGCCTGCTTGATCTTGACGGCATCGACGTCACTGTCTATATCCGCCTCCATCACGGCCACGCGCACCTTGTTCTGGATACGCTTCAGCGTGCCGATGAGCGTGGTGGTTTTCCCCGCACCGGGGGAAGACATCAGATTCAGGAGGTATACCCCCTTGCCTTTCAACTCTTTCCGTAATTTGGCAGCATCTTCGTCATTGTCCGCGAAGACGCTCTTCTTGATCTCGATGATTTTTACATCATCCATGGCGGTTCCGGTTATCGTTCGTGTCTGTGGTTCAGTATGCGAATATACGAATAAAACCGCGACTATGCAAAAACCATCCTCCCGGCATTTCCGGGCACCCCTTCGTCATTCCCGGCTTGACCGGGAATCTCTTACGGTCGCACGTGGACCCGCTTCCCTTTGTAATGGACCGTCATCGGATCATGGCCGGGAACCTTGACGATGAAGTCCCGCTCGCGGAGCATTCCCGGGAAGGTGCCCTGGCGGGGGCCGATGGTCAGGCTGCCCGCGGCATCGTTCCACACCAAGTCAATGGTGGTGTACTCCCCTTTCTCGTACTCATAGCCGTCGCCGGCATCCTCATAGAGGGTGAAGTGGCCGTCTGCTCCGGGATAGATGGCGATTTCCAGGCTGTCCCATGGCTTCTCCGAAGTGTACTGCACATCCGGCCCGAAAGGCAGGATGGCGCCGGCTTTCACGAAGACCGGAATCTCCGAAATCGTGTATGCGCGGGTGTATTCCTTCCCGCCTTCCAGGCATTCGCCGGTCTGGAAGTCATACCAGGCGGTACCGGCGGGGAGGTAGGTCGTGAACGGCGCGGCGGTCTCGCCGGTGAGTGCGGACTGCCCGTCGGTCAGGACCGGCTCCGTAATGGGATGGACCAGGATGGACGGGCCGAACAGATATTCGTCGCTGAGGGCAAGGGCCTTGCGGTCCTTCGCGAAGTCCATGACGAGCGGGCGCATGATCATGCCGTCTTCCAAGACGGTCGCGCCGGCGAGGGAATAGATGTAAGGCATCAGCTTGTAGCGGAGCTTGATGGCATTCAGCTGCTCGTCGAAGGCCCACTCGCCCGGTGCTCCGAAGCGGTATACCTCCGTCGTGAGCGGCCCCGAGGTGTGGTTCCGCATCACCGGAACGAAGACGCTCCATTGCATCCAGCGCACCTGGAGTTCCTTCAGGGCCACATTGTCCGTACCACCCTCATAGAACCAGTTGAAGAAACCTCCGATATCAGTGTTCCAGTACGGGATGCCGCAGATCGTGTAGTCCAGGCCGGACGGAATCTGCGCGCGAAGCACATTCCAGCGGGACTGGACGTCTCCGCTCCAACTGAAGGTCGCATAACGCTGGATGCCGAAGGAGGCGCTGCGGGTCATCTGCACGGCGCGCTTCTCATAACCCTTTGCCCGGTAGTTGTCATAGATGCCCATGTTCGTGACCAGCGGGAACGCATTCCGGACGCTCCGCCACGTGCCGTCGGCCGTCCGGTAATCGTCGTCTTCCTTGGTGGGATAGAAATGGTCGGGCTCGGTAGAATCGCTCCAGAGGGCGTCCACCCCCTGGTCCACCAGGCCTTCCAGGTATTTCCAATAGATTTCCCGGGCTTTCGCGTTGAACGGGTCGTAAATCTTCACGCCACCTGTCATCGGCCAGGTCTTGAAGGGAAGGAGGGCGCCGATGGCCTCCAGTTCCTTGAACTGCGGGGTCAGCGGTCCGAAATCGGGCCAGATGGAGATGGCCAGGTGCGCGTGGCTGTCATGGACCTTTGCGATCATCGTGTCCGCCCGCTCGTACAGCGGGTTGTCGAAGCGCATCGAGTTCCAGTTCTCGTTCTCGCCCCAATACTGCCAGTCCTGGACGATACAGTCCAGCGGAATGCCCATCTCCCGGTGCGTCCTGAGCGCCTCGCACAGCTCCTCGGTGCTGTGGTACCGCTCCCGGCACTGCCAATAACCATGGACCCAGAGCGGGAACATCGTCGCCTTGCCGCCGAGCTTTCGCTCCGTCGCCATCAGCGCGTCCATGTCGCCGCCGGCGTACAGGAAATACAGGTCCGAGCAATCCCCCACCTCACTGGTCATCGTGGTCTTGCCGCCGGATACATCCTCGAAGTCGCTCATGCCGGGATTGTCCCAATACACGCCGTAACCCTTTTCCGAGCAGAAGAAGGGAATGTAGATGTGCATGTTCTCGTTCCACAGATGGACCTTCTTGCCACGGAGGCTCAGGTCGGGATCCTGCCGTTGACCCAGGCCATAGAGGAACTCGTCGGCCTCCGGAAGCCAACACTGGCTTACCTTGAAGCGTCCGGCGTCCGGGTCGTCGGCCGGGCGCGCCTCGAAGGCGGTTCCGGCCTCCTGCAGCAGCTGTCTGCCGCTCACGGGGTCGGAGAAGGTGACCTGGCCCGTGGCCTTGTCGATGAACGCGACGATCTTTCCGGTATTCAGGACGACGGCCCCCTTGTTCTCCGCCCGCTTGACCCGGGTCTTCTGCGGCTCCATCACTACGGAATAGCTCTTCTTCTGCGAAGCCCCCACTCCGCCGAGCGGGTATTTCACCACCCGCACCACGTCGGGCGCATAGACAGTCACCTCACAGACAAACTGGTCGGTTTCCACGGACTCGCGGACCACCTTCGGCCCCGCGCACGCCGCCATGAGCAGCAACGCGGAGATCAGGAACAGGCTCTTTTTCATTTCGGAAAGGGTTAAGTTTCTCAAAGATAGTGATTAATCCCGACAAAGTGCCCGTATAGGTCCAATTAATGGACCGATGCAAGCAATTTCCACCCTTTTTTGCTTGTATGGGTCCACAAGATGGACCGGTACAAGCACCTACCGCGACCCCAGATACAGGAAGACCATGCTCAGGAGCAGTAGGCAGAGGTCGAGGGCCTTGGATTTGAGGTTCTTTTCGCGGAGGAGGAGGGCGCCGATGGCGAAGCTCACGAGGACGCTGCCGCGGCGGATCATGGACACGACCGCGATGAGGGCCTCGGGCTGGGAGAGGGCTTCCATATAGACATAATCGGCCCCGCAGAGGAAGAGGCTGATGAGCGGGATGGACCAGGACCAGCGGAAGGGCGTTGTCTTCTTCCGCACCGGATACCACATCAAACCCGTCACGCCGGCCATCATGAGCGCTTGATAGAAGGTGTACCAGCTGAGGACTTGCTTGCGGTCCAGTCCCAGGTACTCCGGGGACATCAGGTATTTGTCATACAAGCCGCTGGCCGCGCCCAGGATGACGGCGAGAATCAGGCACACGATCCATCTATCGCCCGCGCCGATGCCTTCCTTCTTTCCCGAGAGGCGCAGCATCACATAAGCTGCGACGGCCAGGCCCACGCCGATCCATTGCAGCTGGTTCAACCGCTCCCCGAACAGGAAGATCGCGCCGAGCAGGACCAGCACCGGGCGGGTGGCGTTGACCGGGCCCACGATCGTGAGCGGCAGATGCTTCATCGCGAAATACCCCGCCATCCAGGAGGAGAGCACCAGGGCACTCTTCAACAGGATATATTTCTGAACCTCCCAGCCCCCGAAACCGGTGGAAAACAGGAAGGGTGAGAAGATCAGGGCCGACAGGACGGTGTTCAGGAAAAGGACCGGGATAACGGCATTGTCCTTCAGCGAAATCTTCTTCGCCGAATCATAGCAGCCCAGCAGCGCTGCGGACACGAAAGCAAGTAGCCACCACATAATCGTGGCGCAAAGATACGGGTTTTCGGCGGAAGAAGAAAAAAGACTATCTTTGCAGGTAAATCACAGCTCATGACCAGACCCTTCCTCTGCAGCCTGGCGGTACTCATCCTGCTTGCTGCCTGTTCACCGAAACATACGCAGGACCTGCGCGAAAGGACGGTGACCTTATCCTGTGCCCAACCAGCCTTCCTCAAACCCGGGGACAAAATCGCCCTCCTGTCTCCCTCGTACAATACCCCGATGGAGAATGTGGAGGCTGCGGCCACGGTGCTGCGTGGCTGGGGTTTCGAACCGGTCATTGGCGCCCATGTCGGGGAAGTGTACCGGGGGAAATACGCCGGTAGGTCGAAAGAGCGCGCTTCGGACCTTGAATGGGCCCTGAAGGACCCTTCCATCAAGGCGATCCTGTGCAGCCGGGGCGGTTATGGAACCATCCGGCTGGTGGACCTCCTGCCGCTGGAGGAGCTGGCGGCCCATCCCAAGTGGCTCGTGGGCTACAGCGACATTACCACCCTGCTGGAAATGGAAAACCGCGCCGGCGTCATGAGCATCCACGGAACCATGGGCACGCACCTGGCCCAGACCCGGGGGAATGACCCGTCCAGCACGCTCATGCGTGACCTCCTGATGGGCCAAGTCCCGGCCTATCGGGTTCCTGCCCATCCCGAGAACCGGCCCGGACACGCGACCGGCATCCTGGTCGGCGGCAACCTCTGCACCTTCACGCCCATCCTGGGTACGCAGGCCGACGCCACCCTGGGCCGGGACATCATCCTGTTCATCGAAGAGGTGGAAGAGGACATGAGCCACATCGACCGTCTCATCAACACCTTGATTCTCAACGGCGTATTTGAGCGATGCCGAGGCATCGTCCTCGGCGAGTTCACCGGCTGCAAGGCGAATCTGGATTTCGACAGCGTAGAGGACATGATCTGTTCCTATGTGCCGGAAGGAATCCCCGTCCTCTGCGGTTTCCCCACCGGTCATGACGACGTGAACCTGCCCCTCGTGATGGGCGCCCCGGCCACACTGAACGTCACGGCGGCCGGCGCGACCCTGACCTTCGGAATGGAAGGCCGGCAGGTGCCCGTCCGTACGGAGGAAACCGTGGCCGGTCCCAACCAGGGCGGCCGTAAAATCACCGAAGGCAAGAAACAGCGCCGGCTCGTCCGCATTGTCGACTTCTTGAAGCACTTCGAGGGCATCCGGCACTAGCGGCTCTTTGGGTTTTACTTCCCCAAGGCCTGACGGATACGGGAGAGGGCTTCGTTCAGGACGGAGGCGGGGCAGCCGATGTTCAGGCGGATGAAGCCTTCGCCGCCGGAGCCGTAGGAGGCGCCGTTGGAGGGGATGACCTTCGCCCGGGTCCGGAACAGGTCCATGAGCTCGTCCTGCGGCAGGCCGAGGGCGCGGCAGTCCAGCCAGACCAGGAAGGAGGCTTCCGGCCGTAAAGGCTTGATGCCGAGGTCATTGTCGGCAAAGAACCGTTCCACGCGGGCGATGTTTCCTTCGAGATAGCGTTTCAAGGACTCCAGCCAGGCCGTGTCTTTGCGATAGGCGGCGAGGACGGCCTCGATGGTGGGAATGGAGGCCTCGTCCAGTTTGGCGTTCCGGAGCGTGCCCAGATACTTATCCCGTTTTTCCCGGTCGGGGATGATGCAGAAGGCCGTGCCGGAAAGGCCGGCCAGGTTGAAGGCCTTCGTGGGGCCGGCGAAGATGAGGCCCATGCGGGCCGCCGCCTCGCTCACGCTGCAGAAGGGGGTGTGCTGACGGCCATACAGGGCCAGGTCGCCATGGATTTCATCGGAAATAACGATAACCCCGTGGCGCTCGCAGATTTCAGCCAACTTCGCCAATGTTTCCCGGTCCCAGAGGAGGCCGATGGGGTTGTGCGGATTACACAGGACCAGCGCTTTCGTTTTCTCGTCAAACAGTTTTTCCAGCCCCTCGAAGTCCATCCGGTAGCGGCCGTCCTCGAAGATGAGGGGATTGTCCACAGCCACCCGGCCGAGCCGTTCGATGTACAGGCGAAAATGGTCATACACCGGCGGCTGGATGATGATCTTGTCGCCCGGTTCCGTAAAGGTGAGATAGGCCTGATTGATGGACGTGATGACGCCGGGGGCATAGCCGATCCATTCCTTTTCCGGCGCGTAGTTATGGGCCTGCCGCTCCCAGGCGGCGACGGCCTCCACGAATGCATCCGGCGTGGACGTATAGCCCAGGACATCCCGGTCCAGACGCTTCCGAAGAGCTTCCGCCACATATGGGTCCGTCCGGAAATCCATATCGGCGATCCACATCGGAATCTCGCCGTCCGTCGCCCTTCCATACTTGATGCTCCAGGTGCCGGCCCGGTCGATGACCTCGTCGAAATCCCAGCCTTCCGCGGCCTCGCTGCGCGGCGCGCAGGCCGTCAGTGCGGTCCCGACCGCACCGGCCGGCACCAGCGCCGTCGCGCCGGCAGCCGCCACGCCCTTGAGAAACGTCCTTCTTTTCATAGACACAAAGATAAGGGTTTTCAGCCGAAATAATCGTACATTTGTACTGACGAATACAAGTTCAAGAATGATGGATACAGATTACACAGAAGGCAAGATCCGGGAAATCGTGGCTGCCCAGCGGCGGTTCTTCCGCAGCGGGGAGACACTCCCCATCGATTGGCGCATCAAGCAGCTCAAGCGGCTGAAGGAAGCCGTCCTCACCCACGAAAAGGAGTTCGAGGAGGCCTTGGCCGCTGACCTTGGCCGCAGCACCGTGGAGGCCTACCTCTGTGATGTCGGCCCCATCATCGTCGAAATCAACGAAATGCTCACCGGCCTGCGCCGCTGGGCACGACCTGAACGCCATTTCAGCGGCCTGATGTGCTTCCCCAGCATGGTCACCAAGGTCTACAAGATGCCCTACGGCGTTTCGCTGGTCATCAGCCCCTTCAACTTCCCCATCCTCCTCACTATCGGCGTGGTAGCCGCGGCGATGGCGGGCGGAAACACGGTGGTCATCAAATCCAGCAGCAAGTCGGCGGCCTCGACGGCGGCGCTCAAGAAGTTTTTCGCCGAAGTGTTCCCGCCGGAATACATCACCCTCATCGACGGCGGGCACGACGTAGCCGACCTGTGCCTGGCGCAGCGCTTCGACAAGATCTTCTATACCGGCTCGCCGGCCGTGGGCAAGCACGTCCTCGCCGAGGCGGCCAAGAACCTCACCCCCGTCGCCCTGGAACTCGGCGGCGAAACCGGCAACTGGTGCGTCATCCGCAAGGATGCCGACCTGAAGGACGCCGCCCGGAAGATTGCCTTCTTCAAGATCACCAACGCCGGCCAGATCTGCATCAACATCAACCAGATAGCGGTTGCCGAGGAGGTGGCGGAGCTGTTCCTCGCGGAACTGAAAAAAGCGTTCATCTCCCAGATCGGTGAGCACGCCGAGGAGAATCCCGAGTATCCCAAGCTAATCACCAGCGGCGCCTACGACAAGTGCGCCCGCCTGGCCGACGAGTACCGCGACCACATCGTCTTCGGCGGTGTCGGCAACAAGGAAACCCGTCGCTATGCCCCCACGATGATCTACCCTGTGGGCATCGACGAGCCCATCGTGCTGCACGAGCTGTTCTGTCCTTTGCTGCCCATCGTCCCGTTCAAGGACGCGGAGGTGGATGCGCTGATGGAAACCATCGCCGATCGTGAACACCCCCTGGCCATGTACCTGTTCACCCAGGACATCCGGTGGGCGAACCGCGTCATGCAGACACAGCAGTACGGCGGTGGCTGCATCAACGAGGTTTGCATCCACATGATGGTGAAGGGGGTTCCGTTCAATGGCACCGGCCATTCCGGCATGGGCGCGTACCATGGCGAATGGGGTTTCCGGGAATTCACCCATCCCCAGACTGTCCTGAAAGGCCGCACCCGCTTCAACCTGCCGTTAAGGGAGCACCCTTACAGCGGTAAAGCGGGAGAGACGAAAAAGAAGCTCTTGAAGCTGTTCGAGCGGTAAGCCTGCCTTATTCCAATTCCAGCACGTACACGCCACGGGGCGCCATCCGGACGGTCGACGTCAAATTGACCGTCTCGCCCGTCACGACATCGACCCCGAAGGGATGCGTGCCGATGACGTCGGCAAAGCGGGCCATGTTCAGTTCGCGTTCCGTGTCGGAACCGTTCAGGATTACCAGGACGGTTTCATCGCCGGCAATGCGGGCGTAGACGTAGCACTTGGTCTGGTTATCCGGCGTATAATGGACCAGACGGCCTTCGGTGACCGCTTTCGAGGTCCGGCGCCAGGTCAGCAGCTTGCTTGCGAAGTCCCAGCACTCGTTCTGGACGGGGGTGCGGCCGGCCGCCGTGAAGGCGCTCGCCGGGTCCTCCTTCCAGCCGCCGGGGAAATCCCCGCGGAGCTGGTCCGGACCCGCCATGGCGATCTCCGTTCCATAATAGATCTGCGGGATGCCGCGGGATGTCACGAGGAATGCCAGACCCTGCTTGAACTTCCAGACGGGATCGCCCGGCTGCATGAAGCGGCTGATGTCGTGGTTGTCCAGGAAGGTCAGCACATGGTCCGGATCGGGGATCAGGAAGTCCTGCGCGACAGTCTCGTAGACCTTGAACAGACCGGCCTCGGAGCCTTCTGAAGTATTGCTTTCCTTCAAAATCTCGCGCTGGATGGTGAAGGTCAGGTCAAAGTCCATGACCGTCTTCAGGTGCGTGTCGGACGGGTTCAGGGCCGATCCGTGCTGCCACCATCCTGCGGCGGAATTGCGGGGGTACCACCCCTCGCCCACGATGTTGAAGTCCGGATACTCGTCCTCGATTTCCTTGCACCAGCGGACCATGAAATCGTAGTCGGCATAAGGGTAGGTGTCCATCCGGATCCCGTCGATACGGGCGTACTCGATCCACCAGACGCTGTTCTGGATCAGGTACGTGGCGAGATGGCGGTTGCGCTGGTTCAGGTCCGGCATGCCGCCCGAGAACCAGCCGTCCAGGAGAACGTCCTTCTCGGACTGCGGCGCGTGCGGGTCCATCAGCACCCACTTATAATGGGTCGTGGTCGTCAGCCCATCGTTCCCGCGCGGTCCGCGGCGGAACCCGCCTTCCGGCGGCCCCTGCCGCTGCCGCTCCGACAGTTTCTTCGCATACGCGTCCTGGTTGAACCAGTCATCGTCCGGAATGTCCTCGATCCACCAGTGCGAGCTGCCCGAATGGTTGAAGATCATGTCCATGACGACCTTGATGTTCCGACCATGGGCGGCGTCGACGAGGCCGCAGTATTCCTCGTTGGTCCCGAGGCGCGGATCGATCAGGTAGAAATCCGAAATCGCATACCCGTGCGAGGCGTTGCTCCGGTTGTACTGGACCGGATTGAGCCAGACGGCCGTGACCCCGAGCGAGTCGATGTAGCCCAGGTGGTCCCGGATCCCCTGCAGGTCGCCGCCGTGGTGGCCGCCCCCGTTCCGGCGGTCGGCCTTGAACTGCTCCCAGTCGTCATTCGCGGGATTCCCATTGGCGAAGCGGTCCGGCATGATCAGATAGAGAACGTCCTTGGTAGAGAAGCCCTGCGCACCCGTCTTCGTGTTGCGCGGACGGAGCTCAAAGGCCTTTTCGGTAACCAAGCGGCCTTCCTTGAAACGGAAGGTCATGGTCCCCGGACGGGCCTTTTCCGTGACGTCCAGATAGACGATCAGGTAGTTCGGATTCTTGACCTTGGCGACCTCCTTGACCCGGACGCCCGGATAGGATTTGAGAGAGAACTCCGCCTGGGCGATGTCCTTTCCGTAGAACATCACCTGGAGTTCGTGGTTCTTCATGCCGGCATACCAGAAGGGAGGATCCATGCGCTGGATGTCCGCAGCATGCGCGCCCGCCGCCAGGAACAGGGCGGCGAGCAGGGAGAGGAGTCCGTGTTGTTTCATAAGTCGATGGGCCTATTCGGGCAGGAAGGTGACGGCCGCACCGCCGCCAGGGGCGAGGCGGAGAGTCAGGGTATCGTCGGCAGTCACGCTGCAAGTGGTGATCTCGTAAGCGGTGGGATTCGTGTCCCAGTGGGCGTCAGCGGCATCGCCGTATACGGTAGCCGTATAGCGGATGCCGGGGCGCAGGAAGGTCAGCGGCTGGTCGAAGGTGCGGCCTGTCTCATCGGTGGTGGCGCCCAGGAAGAATCGGTCTCCGGCACGACGTACGACGCTGATCCACTCGCCCACCTCGCCCTGAAGGGCCTCGGAGGCGTCACAGTCGGCATCGAAGTCGCGGAAGAACTGGAAGGCGGGATGGCCCTCGTAATTCTCCAGCAGGTCGCAGGCCATCTGCATCGGCGAGTAGAGGACGACCCAGTTCGCCATCTGCTTCGCGAGGGTCGTGTGCTCGGAGAACTCGGAGCTCGGACGGCCCCAGGTGCGGAGCTGCGGCTTTCCCTCGACGCACTTGTATTTGATGTCGAATACGCCCGGAGTATAGTCCACCGGACCGCTCAGCAGGCGCGTGTACGGCAGGGTGACCGTGTGGGACGGCGGATTGCCCGGACCCCAGCCGTTGTACTCCATGCCGCGGACGCATTCACGGGTCATGAAATTCGGCCAGGTACGGCGCAGGCCAGTCTCCTTGATGACTTCGTGGCCATCTACCATGATCTGCCGCTCAGCCGCTTCCTCGACCACCTTCTGGAAGTGGCGGACGCCGGTCTGGCTGTGGCGCGGGGCGCCGCCGGACAGGCCGCCGCCGGCATAGCCGGTCTTCATCGCATGGATACCCAGCGAAGCGTCCCAATCCAGGGCGCGCTCCAGCTGGTCTTCAAACCGGAGGTAGTTGCCGCCGGTCTCGTTGTGAGTAATCAGGTAAATCCCCTTCTCTCGGGCGTACGCGGCCACTTTTTCCACGTCATAGTCCGAGGCTGGGCTCGTGAAGTCGAACTCGGGCATGGCGTCTGAATTGTGCCACGCATCGTTCCAGCCCTCGAAGAGGACACCCTGGATGTTGTTGGCGGCGGCAAAGTCGATGTAGCGCATCGCATTCTCCGTCGTCGCGCCGTGGCCTTCCCCGCCCCAGGACTCGACGCCCAGGTGCAGACTCCACCACACGCCGATGTACTTCATCGGCTTGATCCAGGAGACATCCGCAAGAGCGCAGGGCTCGTTGAGGTTCAGAATGAGGGAAGAGTTGATGAGACCCACGGCGGACCGCGCGATCTGGACCGTCCGCCAAGGGGTCTGGAACGAACCCGGAACGACGGCTTTCACGTCATTGGTCTCCTCGACGGGCTGTCCCCGGCGACGACGTTGCTGACGGAGCGGAGCCAGCGATGCCTTGAAGGCCAGGCCGTCCTCGTGCCGCAGCACCATCTCGGGGAAATCGACCAGCGCGGCCTCATGGACGGCGGCGTACAAAGCGTCGGAGAACTTGAGCGTCAGCGGCGTATTCGCGTCGCTGAGTTCCGACAACCGCATCTTGCGATACAGGTGTTCGTAGGAATTGAAGTCACCCGGGATGGACCAGGTGTCGGCATCGGCGGCGAAGGCGAACTGTGTCCGCTCGCCGTTGATCCGGAGCGTGTCGGCACCGGGCGCCGCATAGGCATACCGGAAACCGAAGCCGTCGTCGAACACGCGAAAAACGACCTCCAGGCCCACGCCAGCGTCATTTTTCAACTTCAAGGAGAGTTCCCGGTGGTTGTCTTCCACCTCCTTGTTCTCGCCCCAGGGCTGGTGCCAGGTATCCCGGAAGCTGCTGACCTTGGAGGACTTGAGCGCAAAGCCCTGGTCCAGGTTCACATCGTCGGAAACCAGGCCCATGGCGGAGGGCTCCAGCAGCGGCTGCCCATCCACCTCCACACAGTAGGTGGGAACGCCGGCGGGGTCCAGGCTGAACCGGACGGCGATGCGTCCGTCCGGCGAAGTCACTGTCGTTTTCGGGGAGCAGGCCGCAAGCAGGATCGCCACGGCCGCGAGAACGGTCTTTTTCATGCGGAATCTGTTTTATTAGCGGCCCGGGGCCCGGCCAAAGGCCCCGGACCAGTCCTACCCATTAACTAACTACACTCTATGGAAAGGACAAGTTTCAACCAAATCAACCAAAATAGTTCAAAGACGGTAGTCCACCACAAGGGCGGTAAACGGAGCGACCTCCGTCGCGTCGGAAACGGTCACCCGCTTCCCCGTCAGGACGTCGACACCTTCTCCGAGCCCGGCGGAAATCTCGCGGAAACGGGTCCAGGGGACTTTCATGGTCTGGTCGGAGTTATTGAGGAACACGAACACCACTTCCTGGTCGTCGTAGCGGAAATAGCCGTACGTGTTGTTCTCGGGAATGAAGTGCAAAGTCTTGCCGTGCTGGACGGCCGACGAGCCCTTGCGCCACTGGAACAGGGTGCGGGCATAGTCGTGCAGGTCGGCCGCATGGGCCCAGGCCCCGTCGGCTTTCGCCCGGCCTTCCGCGGTGAACAGGTTCACCGGATCGCCGGCCCAGCCGCCCGGGAAGTCCATCCGGAGGCGACCGTCGTCCCGCTGCGGATTCCCCGTGACGAACATCATTTCGTCGCCGTAGAAGAGTTGCGGGATGCCACGGAGCGTCGCGAGCATCGCAAAGGCGATCTTCATGCGGCGCGGATCATGGCCGAAGGTATCGCCGATGCGGGCGATGTCGTGGTTCGACAGGAAGATGAGCATGTGGCTCAGGTCATGGTAGATGAAATCGTGCGACAGCGCGTTGTACACGGCGGAAATATCCGGTCCCCCGCGGCGGCCGCGGCCCTGGGGCGGGCCCTGCCGCTGCTCTTCCCGGCCCGGGATCGGGGCCGTCAGCGCGCCGGTCATGGCCGCCTGCAGCGGGAAGTCCATGATGGACGGAAGGTAGGAGTTGAATCCATCGGAATTGGGGTTGTCTTTCTGCCAGTAGGCGACGAAGTCGGGATTGGCCTGCCACACTTCCCCCACGATATTGAAGTTCGGATATTCGTCGGTAACGGCCTTGGCCCACTGTGACATCGGCACTTTCTCATTGTAGAACCAGGTGTCCACCCGGAAGCCGTCCAGGCCCGAATACTCGATCCACCACACGGCCCACTGCTGGAAGTATTTCAGCATGTAGGGGTTGTCCAGGTTCATGTCCGGCATGTTCCGCACGAACCAGCCTTCCTCCATGATGGCCAGGTCCGCTCTCGAAGCATTCGGGTCCAGGGCCAGGCCCATCTGATGGTTCGAGTTCACGTACGGGTCGTTCATATGGACCCAGTCCTTGAACGGCATGTCCTGCATCCACCAGTGTTCGGTGCTGGAATGGTTCGTCACCACGTCCAGGATGACCTTGATGCCCTTTTCGTGGGCCTTCGAGACCATCTCCCGGTACAGCTCGTTGGAGCCATAGCGGGGGTCGATGTGGTAGTAGTCCGAGCAGGCGTAGCCGTGGTAGGAGCCGCGCGGGGCGTTGTCGCCCAGCAGCGGCGTGCTCCACAGGGCCGTCGCGCCCAGGTCGGCGATGTAGTCCAGGTGGTCGATGACGCCCTGGAGGTCGCCGCCGTGGCGGCCGAACGGCTCGCCGCGGTTCGCCTTCTCCGTGGTATTGTCCGTGGAATCGTTGGACGGGTCGCCGTTGGCGAACCGGTCGGGGACGATCAGGTAGATCAGGTCGGACGTCGTGAAGCTTTCCCGGTCGGCGGAACCCGGCTTGCGGGCCGCAATTTCATAGGGATAGCGGACGACATCATTCCCTTTCTTGAACACGAGCGTGTACGTCCCGGGCTTCGCTTTCGGGCTCACCTCGACGTCCACAAACAGGAAGTTCGGGTTGTCGGCCTGGTGAACATCCTTGATTTTCAAGCCCTTGCCTTCAACAGAAACGGTGTATGCGCCGATACCGGGCCCCTGCACGAGGAGCTGGAGGTCGGTCTTCATCCCGGTCCACCAGGACAGGGGTTCCACGCGGGTCACTTCGCCCGCCAGCAGGGAGGCCGCCACCAAAAGCCCGGCGGCAAAGGTCAGGAAACGTTTCATAAGCTAGAAAGTCCAGATTTTGAATTCATACGCACCGAAATCCTGCGAGGTAGGCACGCCGTTCTTGCCGGCATTGGCCTTCGGGAGGGACGCCTTGCAGGCCTTGCCGCTCACGTTCACGCCCACGAGGGCCTTCGGATAGGCCACATACACCACCCCTTCGGATTCGCTGGCGACCATCGCGCCGCTGCGGTCCACTTTGGCGAGGGCCTGCAGGGCTTCCTGGTATTTCTTGTTCAGTACCGCATTGGCCGACCAATCCATCGTCTGGGTATTGAAGAAGTTGATCTTCTGGTTATAACCCACTTCCTGCGAGCCATAGAGCATGGAGGATCCGTTGAGGGCGGCCATCAGCACATAGGCGGCGAGGGCGCCGTCCACGCTCTTGAACTGACCGGCGGGCGTATCCTCGGTGGCATCGTCGTGGTTCGTCACGAAGAAAAGCTTGGTCTTGGGCGCCGGGGCCTTATCCTGGTCACCCTTGTACCAGGTGAAGAAATTCTTGGAAGAGCCCGTGCTGCCGATGACTTTCCGCATCTCGCTCTTCATCCTCCGGTCAAAGATGATGTCGAACCCATCGTCGAACATCCGCTCGAAATCGGACTCCGCCAGCATGATGAAACCGGGCTTGAGGGCCTTCAGCTTGCCGATGGCCTCCTTCCAGAAGTCATCCCGCACGCCATGGGCATAGTCGCAGCGGTATCCGTCGATGCCTACTTCCGTCACCCAATACTGCAAGGCATCCTCCATCGCAGCCCACAACTCCTTCTTGCCAAAGTCCAGCTGGGCTACGTCCTTCCACTCTCCGTCCTTGGTGGGCCAGGCGATGCTGCCGTCGGCCTTGTGCTCGTACCATTCCGGGTGCTCGGTAAGCCACACGTTGTCCCAGGAGGTGTGGTTGGCCACCCAGTCGAACATCACTTTCATTCCCTTGGCCTTGGCGGCATTCACCAAGGATTTCAGTTCATCCAGGGTGCCGTACAGGCTGTTCACCTCCTTGTAATTCTTGATGCAATAGGGAGATCCGAAAGGCTTGTTTCCGGGCAATCCTGGCAGGACTTCCTTCCCTTCGGCATACACCGGCATCAGGTACAGGATATCCGTACCCAGGGCCTTGATCTCGTCCAGCCGCGCCTGCACCTTGCCAAAGGCGCCGGAGTTTCCGTACAACTTCAGGTTCACCTGATAGATCTGGTAATGGTCACGGGCCGTCGCCGGCAGCGTAAGCACCTCCGTAGCATAGGTAATGCCGGGATCCGGGATGGTTTCCTTCCCACCGGTGCCGGATTCTTGTCCGGACGGGATGATGGGCAGCGTCTGGGGCTTCCCGCAGCCGCAGGCGGCGAGGACGAGGAGCGAGACGGCCAGGTATAGGGTCTTTTTCATGGCTGATGGGTTTCTTGGCAAGCCGGGGTCCGGTCAGGGGCCCCGGCCCGTTGTCAAATTACTCCACGACGGTCACGTTGTCGGCCGTGAAGTGGAAATAGTAGTCGCGGGTGATGGTCTGGCCCTTCAGGCAGTCGAAGTTCTCCAGCTGAACACCGTTTCCGCCGTTGTTCAGGATGAAGTTCGCCGTATTGCCGAAGGCCGTAGCCGGGACCTCGAAGTACTTGAAGGTCTTTCCGCCAATCTCCTCGGTACCGGCAGGGGCAGCGCCCGGCCAGCCGCCGAAGATTTCAGACGTACCCCAGACATACAGGGAGATCTGGTCCCAACCGGTCTCGTCCAGGACATAGACGCGGGTAGCCGGCTCGGTGGTCTTGCACGCGGAGTTCTCGATCTCCAGGAAGAGGTCCTCACCGAGGGTCACGGACATGGCATCGAACTGGGAACCTTCACCATTGTTGAAGATGAGGTTCTCGTTCTTGCCGGAGGCGTCCGCAGGCACGTTGAAGGTGTAGACGGGCTGTCCGCACCAGGTACCGATCTTGGTACCGGCCGCACCGGCCCAGCCACCGAACACCTCGGCATCGCCCCAGGCATAGAGATTCAGCGTCTCCCAGCCCTGCTTGTTCACCACATAGATGGTGGAAGCTTCACCGCGCGGGTTGCCCTGCACGTTGTCCACGTAGTAGTTGGCGTTGATGTTCAGGAAGATTTCCTTCTCTGGAACGGTGATGGCGAAGTCAGCAAGCTGCTTGCCGCCGCCGTTGTTGTTGAAGATCAGGTTGAGGGTCTTGCCCGCCATCTCGGCCGGGAGACCGAACACGGTGTATTTCACACCCTTGACCTCCTCGAAGCCCACCGGCGTGGCGCCCGGCCAGCCACCGAAGGCTTCGGCGTCACCCCAGGCATACAGGGAAATGGCATCCCAGTCGGTCTTGTTGTTCACCAGAATCTTGATGTCCGGGTTCGTCGGATCGATCACCGTCGCCACGACCGCACCCTCTTCATTGGCGGTCAGCCGCACGAAGTGGACCGCCTCCAGGGTCAGGGCCAGGTCGGGCGTCTGGGCGCCGCCACCGTTGTTGTTGAAGATCAGGTTCTCAGCGCGACCCAGGGCGTCCGAAATGTCGAACACCTTGTAGTTTACGGTCCCGATCTTCTCGGTCGCCGCGCGCGGAGCGATGCCGGGCCAGCCGCCGCAGAGATCGGTGCCGTCGACGTTCTTGTCACCCCAGGTGTACAGGGCCAGGGCATCCCAGCCAGTGAGATCCTCGACATAGATGGTCACGGGATCCTTGGCCTCCTCCACCGGCGGTTCCGGCGGCGTGTCTCCGCCACCCGGCAGGTCGACCGGGTCGCCGGCGTTCACGATGACGACGAGGGCGGCATCCGGATTCAGGAAGAGGTCGTAGGTACCGTCTTCGAGTCCTTTGATGTTGGCACCGTCCTGCTTCACCGCGAAGGGCTCGCCGAGCGCCACGAAGTCACCGCCCATGTTCACGCCCCAGTCGGCGTCCTTGCGGAACTTGAACTCATCGGCAGCGGAGAGCGTAAGATTCAGGCAGACATGCCAGGTACCGTCGGTGAGCATGGGCTCATCGGCATTCCAGCTGTTACCGGTGCTGGCGATGGAACCGATCACGCCCCAAGGGCTGGTCTCGGTCATCTTGGAACGCGGATCGGTGGGAGCGCCGTCGATCGGGTTCGGAGCCTCGGACACGCCGTCCGCCGTCACCAGGAAGAAGTAATCCGCCACACCCTCGTCGAAGTGGACGTTGTAGTCCGCGAGCTGGGTGCCGTTGTTATTGTTGTTGAAGATCAGGTTCTGACCCAGGCCGAAGATATCGTCGCCATACTCGAAGTACTTGTACTCCTGGCCGTTGAAGGTCCACGTGCCGGACACCTGGGCACCCGGCCAGTCACCGCCGAAGTTGTTCACGTCACCCCACTGGTACAGGGCGATGGCATCCCAGCCGGTCTGGTCGATGATGTACACGCGTACGCCGTCATGCTCGGGCAGGGAAGGACCCGAAGGATCCACCGGCGGCTCGAAGTACTTGGCCCATTTGTCGGCATAGACATTGGCCCACTCGCCCACACCGATGGTCAGCTTGTGGGAGACGTCCTCATTCTTGGGGCCGCGCTCGATGCCCTGCTGGACATTGAAGAAAGTGAAACCATCGGCAAGGGTCTTGCCGCCCTGGAAGGCCGAGGGATCCACATAGACACCCCACTTGGCGGGGATGGCCACCGAACGGGTGAGCCGGTAGGCGCTGTTGCCCACGGCAGCCTCGCCGCCGTTGAAAGCGCCGATGATATATACCTCATCGTCGGCCGCGGTCGCCTGCGGGAGGATGGCCTCCACCAGGATGCGGTCGCTCCGGGTGTCGAAGGCCTGCTCCTCATGGGCGAATTTGATCTCTTCCTTCGGCGCGCAGGCAGCTGCGGCGAGGAAAAGGGCCGGTATCGTCAGATAGGATAATATTCTTTTCATGGTCATTACTGAGCTACATAGTTAGGATTCTGCACGAGGCCGGGGTTCACCGTGAGGGCAGCCTCCGGCAGCGGGAACCACTCATACTTGCGGTCGCGCTTGGCGGGATAGGCGTCGTCACCCTCGCCACGGCCGAAGAACCACCACTGGCCCTGGGTGAACACGTCATAACGGCGGAGATCGGTGCGGCGGCGGCGTCCCTCGCAGAGGAACTCCTTGCCCCACTCGTTGAGCATCCAGTCGAGGTCGAAGGCGGAGAAGCCCGGACCCGGCTCATTCTGGACGGTCGTCCAGTCGGAAGCCTTGAAGTAGCGCTTGCGGACCTGGTTCACGAGATCCTTGGCACCGTTGGCATCGCCTGCGCGGAGCTTGCATTCGGCCAGCATGTAGTAGACCTCGGCCAGCCGGAATTCAACCTCGTCCGTATCGCGGAAGTCCACACCGCAGACATCCGGGAGGATCGGGTAGCGGAGCATGCGGAAACCGGAGTTCGTCTCGCCCCAGTGCGGAGACATGACGGTCGCGAGGTCGCGGCCCTTGTTCTGGAAGGTACCCACCTGGTCCACATACACGAGATCCTGACCTTCACGGTCGGCGTCGGCCGGCAGGGCCTCGCCCGTGTAGTAGTCCTTCTGGGCACCCATCAGGAAGAGGCCTTCCCAGTTGCCCTTCTCGTCGGCATGGTAGGGTTTCTTGCGGATGTCGCGGTTGTCGAAACGATCGTACACGGCGCCCAGCTTGTCACCATAGTCAAGCAGGAAAGACTTGCCGCCGGTGTCGGTACCGCCGGTCGGGAGTACCGTACCGGAGTTGTCGTGGGACGGAGCGATGATCACGCAGTTCCAACGGCCCTGGTCGTTGTTGGAGCCCAGGATGGAGAGCGGATCGCCGAAGGCGTTGTACGGAAGGAACGTGACGTCACGCATGTTGTAGGCGTTGCCGGCGGACTTGCCGTACTCATAGGCAAGGGCGAAGATGACCTCGGGGCAGTTGACATTGTCCGGATTGTAGATGTCGCGGTAGTCGTCTGCGAGGGCGTAGGTGCCGAACTCGCCGTTGATGATGCTCTGGCACAGGGTCGCGCACTCGGAGAAATGGTCCTCCTTGATGAACACGGGGGCATTCAGCAGCAGACGGGCCTTGATCATCCGGTTCGTCGCCTGGTTCATGCGGTTCACGTTGTTCTTCGGCAGGTCCGAGAGGCTCTCGTCGAGCTCGGTCATCAGGAAGTCATAGATCTTCTTGCAGGAAGTGTCGAAATCGGGATCGGCCGAACCGGGGACCTCGGAAGTCACCTCGGTGTTGAGCGGCAGGGCACCGCCCCAGACCTCGAAGAGGTTGTAGTAGCACCAGGCGCGCAGGGTCCGCATCTCGCCGATATACTGGGCGGCATGCTCCGGGGATACACCGATGGCCTCGAGGTCCATGGTCTCCAGGTCATGGATGATGCTGTTGACCTCGCCGATGGCGCCCCAGGTGTTGTTCCAGGCGCTCTGGATGATGGAGGACTGGGAAGTCCAGGTATGGGAGGAGAGGACGAACTTCTCGGCGTTGTCCCATCCCCACTGTCCGCCGTTCCACACGC
>JAEEGK010010205.1_pt1 | contig 21705 bp, 15 predicted proteins | sample 8958771 | NCBI WGS metagenome assembly JAEEGK01 (sample SAMN16246547, study PRJNA631951) | gut metagenome | biome: gut microbiome; feature: rumen; material: SC-attached | host: Bos | place: Iran: Karaj | collected 2018-10 | reverse complement strand
TTGGGCCCAATCCCCAATCCCCAATCCCCAATCCCCATATTTTAATAAATTAAAAATAAATAACTTTTAAACTATAACTTTATTTTAATATTAATTTAAAAATAAATTATAATAAAATACAATTTAATTTATTAAAATAATAAATAATAATAGTAATATAATATATACAATAAATAAAAAATAAAATGAATTTTTATTGTGAAGCATAACAAACTTTTGAATTTCCACCAGGCATTTGAGTAACTCTAATACTTCCTTGTCTATATTCATTATTACAATAATTTCCACCAGGCATTTGAGTAACTCTAATACTTCCTTGTTTATATTCACTATTACAATAATTACCACCAGGCATTTGAGTAACTTTTATACTTCCTTGTTTATATTCACTATTACAATAATTACCTCCTGGCATTTGAGTAATTTTAATAGAGCTTTGTTTTGGTTCTTCAGGAAATTCATTTTTGAAAATATTACATTTTTCCAATCCAAAAGTATAATTAGTTTTAATGGATTGATTTCTTAAGTTCATATCATTATTATAAAAACCGTTATTTTCTTTTTCAGCTAAATTTAAAATGTTATAATTTGCTTTTGAATCTGGGAATTTTTTGAAATTTGAAAATTGATTTGGTGTGTTTTGATATGTGAATTGAAAATCACTTTGTCCACCTGGAGGACATTTGCATTTTATAGAAGAAAATTGTTGTGGACCATCGAAGAACATTTTTATTTTAATTTTTAAATATATTTAATTTTTTGATTTAAATATTAAAATTAAATTTCGAATTTTTTAACGAATTTATATTTTTGTTTGTGTTTCAAAAAATGAATAGAATAAATGAAAAAAAATCTTAAAATTTAATTTATAAATATAAAATATTTTAAATATAATAAAAAAACTTCGAAAAAATATGAAAAATTTATTATATTTTTCAATTATGAATTTTTATTTTAATTTAAATACATTTTTAAAAATAAAATTATAATTTTATAATTAAATAATTTTTAATAAATATTTTTTCAATTTTAAATTAAAATGAATAATAATCCTTCATATTCAAATATAAATAATAACAATCTTCAAAATAATAGTAATATGAATTATTATGATGATTCAGATTCAGATAATGAAGATGATTATTTATCAGTTTATTTTAAAGATATTTTTATTTATGGTTGGGGAAAAAATTCTTATGGAGAATTAGGAATAAATTCAAAAGAAAATGTTTTTTTACCCTCTCCAATTAAAACATTTCAAAATCAAGTAATATCTCAAATATCAAGCGGAGGCAAACACACATTAATTCTAACAAAAGATGGAAAAGTTTATGTTTCAGGAAGTAATATGTTTGGATTATTAGCAAATAATCGTTCTGAATTTAATAATGAACAATTTCAAAAAGAATTTAAAAACATGAAATTTTTTACTTCAAATAACATTCAAATAATTAATATCGCATCTGCGGAATTTCATAGTTTAGCAATAAATAAAGATAATCAAATTTTTGCTTGGGGAGGCAATTTGCATAATAAATTAGGTAATAATACAGGAACAATAGGTCAACCTGTTTTATTACAGACTTTATTAAAAAAAAGGATAGTTCAAATTTCATGTGGTGATTATCATTCTTGTGCCATAACAGATAATGGAGAAATATATAGTTGGGGAGGAGGTGGTTCTTATAATAGGGGGCAATGTGGACAAGGAAAAAATAAGGACATTGATATTCCAAAAAAAATAGATTTTTTTAAAGTTAATAACTTAAAAGCAAAAAAAGTTTCTTGTGGTGGATATCATACAATAGTTCTATGTGAAAATGGGTTGTTATTTGGTTTTGGAAAAGGTGATTATGGTCAATGTGGTTTTGGAGAATCGGAAGATTCAAATGTTCCGAAATTAATAAAATTTAATACAAAATTATATGCAAAATATGAAATTAATTTAAATGATGAAAAAAATGAAATACCAAATTTAGAAGATTTAGAAAATTTAGAAAATAATTTTGATAATGATTTAAATAACATAATTAATATAATAGATATAAAATGTGGGGGTGATCATTCAATGTTTTTATCAAATAATGGAAGAGTATATACATGTGGTCATGGATATACAGGTCAATTAGGTTTAGGTAATAATAAAAATATAAATAAACCAACAATTGTTATGAGTTTGACTAATAAAACAGTTAAAAAAATTGCAGCTGGTTGGTCACATTCTTTGGTTTTAACTGATGAAGGAAATGTATATATATGTGGTTGTGGAAAATATGGTGAATTAGGTTTGAAAATAAATGATTATTCAAATAGATATAAATTTTGTTTGGTTAAGAGTTTATGTAAAATGAATGTTGTTGATATTTTTGCAGGTGGTCATCATAGTTGGTGTTTGGTTGATAATGTTTATCCGATAAAAAATAATTTTGAAAAACCTTTGCCTTTAAAAAAAGCGAATTTTAATTTTAATATTAATAGTGTTTCAAATGTTTCGGATAATAAAAATGGGAAAAGAAGAAAAAGTTTTCAAAGTAATAAAAGTGGTTCGAGTTATAAATCTGATGTTAAAATAGATTTTGAAAAAAATAATAAAAATGAAATGCTTCAAAATCAAAAATTAAAAGAATTATTTCCTAATGAAAATGATATTTTTAATGAAAAAAAATTAAATGAATTAAATAATCAAAGCAATAATTTATTTAATTTAAATTCTTTAAATAATAATTTAAAATCGATGATTTTAGGTAAAATTCAATTACAAATTGCATATACAGATCTTTCTTATAGTCATCGATTTATTCGTTTTGAAATATCAAAAATAAATAGAAATTATAATTTATCATTTGATGAATTAAACACAAAATTTCAAAATTATTTTAATAAAGATAAAAGTTATATTTTATTTAGATTACAAAATGATAATGAAGTTTTAAATAATTTTGATAAAAATACTTCACCAATTTTAGAATTATTATTTAATGAAATGAAAAATTTTCAAATTTATTCTCAAATTGATGAAAATAAAAAATATTATACATTATCAATGATTTATGATTATAATAAAAATACATTAATTTCTCAATTGAAAGATAATTTATTACAAAATAAAAATAAACAATTTTCATCTTTTTGTTTTAATATTATTAATGAAGATGAAATTAATAATGAATCAAATATTGAAAATATTTTATCAAATTGGACAATAAATTTTTATAATGATTTTATAGATTTATTTAAAGATATTAATAATTCAGTTTCAAATAATGATTCATTAATGGATAATTTTGAAATTAATATTCCAAGATTTTTAGAATTGCGACCTTATTATTTTAATGAAAATTAATATTAAAAATTAAACTTTGTAAATATTTTTAATTAATAAAATAATATTATAATTTAAATTATTAAAAATAAAAATTAATTTACATTACTTAATAAATTTTATAATGGATAATATTAAAGATGGACTTAATTTTTATAGTTCTTATAATACTTTTTATCCTAATAAAAGTACAAATTTACTAAATAAAAATTATTATTTTCCAATTAAATCTAATTTTAGTGAATTAATGGACAGTGTGGAATTTAATAAGAAAATTCGTAATGAAATAAATCCAATTGTTTTTGGAATTCAAAATGATTTGACATTAAAATGTGACAATGAATTTAAAAAATTAGAAGAACTTCAAAATAAAATGAATAAACGATTAGATAATATTGAATTTAATAGTAAAAATGTTGATAGTAAAATTATTGATATAAATAATGATATAATAAAAAATAAGGAAGATTATGAATTATTAAATTCATTTAAAGAAAATGTTAAAGAATTAATTTTTAAGGAAAATAAAAATATAAAATTAGATTTAATTAAAGAATTTTCAATAAAAGAAAATAATTTAAATGAAGAATTAAAATCTTTTATAAAAAGCGAAATAAAAGATGGATTTAATAAATATGAAATTTTATTGATTAATTATAAAAAAGAAATTAATAATAAAATTAACGAAATTGAAAAAAATTTAAAAAGTGAATTTGAAAATTATATTAATTTAAAAATAAATAATGAAAATTATCAATTAAATCAAAAAATTTTAAATTTAGAAAAAACTTGTCAAAATTTAATTGATGAAAATAATTCAAAGAAAAATGAATTAAATAATAAATTAAATGAAAATTTGGTTAAAAATAATCAAAATTATGAAAATAAAATTTTTAAATTAAAAAATGATTTAAAAGATATTTATTATAAAAAAGAAGAAATTAATAAAAATCAACAAATTATAAATAATAAAATTAATAATTTAAAAACTGAAATTATTAAATATTTTGCTAATTATATTAAAAAACAAGAATTTGAAAAAATACAAAAAAAAATTGAATTATTAGATTCAGAAATTGAAAAAAATTATAAAGAAAGAGAATATTTTGTGAATAAAGTAGAATTTAATCAATTTAAAACTAGTCAAAAAGAAAATCTTTTTTCTATAAATAATGAAATATTAAAATTAAAGCAAGATAATATTTTAATTAGTAATAATAAAAATATATTATCAATGTCAAATGATTTTAATAACAATTCAATTATAAATAAAAATAAAACATTATTTGAAAATAGACTATCTATTTTAGAAGAAATGATTAAAGAACATCAATTAATATTATTAGATTATGATAAAAAATTTTTACAAATAAATGATAAATTAGAAAATATTAAAATATAAATTTATATAATATTAATATTAATTTAATTTTTTATTATATAAATATTATAAAGAATAGATATATTAATATTAATTATAAAATAATTATAAATAAAAATTCAAATTGATATAAAAATTTTTAAAATATGAGGGATAATAAACAATCAGAATCTGAATTAATTGTAAATGAAAAATATTGTTATAAATATAAATACAAAAATAATTACTTAAATATTTCATTTATAACTGATAATATAATTGCAATGAATAATCCTCATGATTTTGATGAAAAAGAAATGAACAATTTAAAAGAATTTATTTATGAAAAATATAATAATAACGTTACAATAATTTCATTATGTAATGAAGATAATAAAATTTTTGAAGAAGATTATTTTTGTGATATAAAATATAAAAATAGTAATAAAATTATATATAAAATTTTTCTTATTAACGATCATGAATGTCCAACATTAAATAATTTATATGAAATTATAAAATATATTGAAGAAAATATTAAAAAAAATAAGATTGTTATTATTCATTGTCATAAAGGAAAAGGAAGAACAGGTTTAATAATATGTAGTTATTTATTATATAAAAATATTTGTAAAGATTCTGAAGAAGCAAGAAAATTTTTTAATTTAAAAAGATGTTCAAATAATAGTTGTATAAAAAATCCAACTCAAAAAAAATATTTAAAATATTTTGAAATGCTTTTAAAAAATAGTAACATTCAAAATGAAATTTTTTTTAATTATAAAAAATATTTAAAATCTATAATAATTGAAGGAATTGATAAATTATATGAAAATTTAGAAATGATTTTAATTATTAATGAAAAAAAAAGTTTACAAAAAAATATAAATGTTATTTATGATAACAATGAAATTGAAATTTTTGGAGATATTAAAATCTATTTTATAAAAAAAGAAAAAATTGAAGAATTAAAAAATAAAAAATTATTTTCAGATTTATTTGTAAATACAAAATTATTTAAAAGTTCAGAATTTATGATTATTTTAAATATTTATTTTGAATTTAATAATAATAATTCACAAACTTATAAAAAAGAGGATATAAATAAAATTTATAAAAATGATGAAACTTCACCTTATAAGAATATATTGATTACATTAAATGTTTATTAATTTATAATAAATATAAATAATTTAATTATAATATTTAATTTTTGTTTATTTTAATTATAATATTAATATATATTATAATATATATGCCAATATATAATGAACGATTGCTTTTTATATTAAATAATATTATTTTATTTATAATATTAATAAATAGTTTCTATTTATATTTAATTAAATTAATTATTTTAATATTATATAAATAAAAATATTTTTTAATTTTATTATTAATAAATTTAAATATTATTAATTTTAATAATATATTTTATTTTTATTTTTTAATCATATATTTTATATATTAATTATAATTAATGTAAAAATTAACCCTAAATTAAAAATTATAATCTTTTTATTTTTTTATTTTTTTCTGGAAAATATCTTCCTTAGATTATTTTTTAAGATAATCTTTAATAAAATAACTTTTTGTTTATTAATAATTATTTTATTTTTCTTTAAAATTTGTCATATATAAAATAAAAACAAAATAAATTTTATAAACTAAAAAAGTTCCCATGATTTCAGTTCCCTCTCAGCAATTCAAAAAATGTTTATATCAAATTTTAAAAGACGATTATGAACTATTAGAATATTATAAAACGAATTTCACAAATCAACGTCGAATTAAAACAAAAATTAGCGAAGAAATATTAAATGGTTATATTTTAGTAAATTATTTCAAAAAACCAAAATTTTTTAAAATTATTAACATTTCTTTTGAGATGACACCAAAAAATTCAACAATAAAAATTCCAGATAAACTTCCTAATTTATATAAAAGTAAAATTTTAGAAAAAGTTTTAAAAGAAAATTATAAAGTTAATTTAACTGATATTAATCAACCTATTTTATTTTGTGAAAAAATTAGTTTTGTGAAACCAAATCAAATTTTATCAAAAAAAAAGAAACAGGAAAATAATAATAAACAACTTTATTTAATTGTTCCTGAAACTGCTTATTTAATGACTAATGAAGAAATTGAAATGGAAGAAAAAAAATTTGAAGAAAATAAAATTAATGATATTCATAATACTTTATTAAATGAAGAAAAAGATTTTAAATTTTTTGATAAAAATAATAATAAATTATTCTTAAATAATAATCAAAAAGAAAATTTATTGAATCATTATGGAAATTTATTAGATTTTAAATTTAATGATAAATATAAATTCCCTGAAATTATTGAAATTGATAAAATTTATAAATTTCATGAAGAAAATGTAATTCAAACATTTAACACAAATTTAAAAAAAAATAAATGGATTTTTTTTTATCCTATTATTATAAAAACAAAAGCAAAATTAATATTAAATAACATATTTCAAATCGCAAAAAAAGAAAATTTTAATATTGAACCTCCCGAAGAATTAATAAGTGGAATTTTAGGAGAAGAAACAAAATCAAACGACAATGATATGTTAGAAACATTAGAAAATTATTTAAAAATAAATAACAATCAAATTTATAAATATTCAATTATAATAATAATAATACCTGAAAAAAGTGACATTTATGATAAATTAAAAAAATTAACATTAGAAAATGGTTTAATTAGTCAAATGATTTCGCTTCAAAAACCAAAAATTTTTAATGAAAAATATTTCAAATCAATTTTTTATCAAATTATTAAAAAATCAGGAAATGAATTATATAAAATAAATTTCAATGAAATTCCTGAAGACACAATGATTTGTGGAATTTATATAAATTTAAATAATAATAAATTATTCATTACAACAATGAATTCAATTAATAAATCTTATAATCAATTTTATTTAAATTATAATATTAATAATGGTGAATTAAAAAATATTGAAAATTATATTAAAGAATTAATTGAATATTTAATAAAAGATTATTTTTCTAGAAATGATAGAAAACTAAAAAATAATATTATTTATGTTAGTAGTTTACTTAATAAAATAAATAATAATTCACAAATGAATTTAAATGAAATGGAAAAAAAATTAAATATTTTAATTGGTTTTATTTTAAATGAAATAAAATATCAATTTGAAAATATTAATAATATTAAAATATGTTTAATTTCTCCAATTTATATTGATTGTTATAAAGAAATATTAATAAATGATGTTTTTAATATAATAAAAGGAAAAAATCGAAAAAAAAATTATTTTATTTATTATAATTCAATTAAAGAAATAAATAAAGAAAATTTAGAAAAAATTACATATAAATTAAGTTTATATTTTTGGAATGATGTTAATTTTTTACAACCAAATTGTTTATATTATGCAATAACCGCAACAAAATTATTACAAAAATTAGACATAAAAGATGTAAAAGATAGATTAAAATCACAGAGTTTTTACATTTAATATTAATATTAATTAATTAATATTTATTAAATTAATATAAATAAAAATAAATGAATAAAAAAAATTTTTTTTTAAATAAAAAAAAAACATATAAAAAAATATGTCAATTAAAAATTTGAAATTTTATTTATTTTTCTTTTTTATTTTATATATAAATTGTAATGGAAGATGTGGACCAATTAATTACATTCCAACTGAATCAAAAGATTGTACTGGATTTTCAAATTCAACTCATGCATGTTGTTATTTACATATGTTAGATAGTTCAGCAGATTATCAAATTTGTTATTCAATGAATTTAAATGAAGTTGCACCTATTATTTCAAATGGAAAATTAACTTATTTAATAAATTGTAGTTCTATGGAAAATTATACTCAATATTTTCCTTTAGAAAGTGTTTATAATCCTTGTGGTGTAGCTAAACCTTCAAGTAATAAAGATTGTTGGCCTTATTCTTCTGATTATGGTGCATGTTGTTTGGTTTCTGATAATGATCAATATTCAGGAAATCCTTTTTGTTATTATTTTCCTGATGACCATTTTGAAAAACAAAATTTTACTGTTGATGTGAATGGAAAAACTTTTTATGTAAGTTGTAAAGGAAAATTTATAAAATTAAATAGAATATTTTTATTTTTCTTTTTTATTTTGGCTACATTTTTATGAATTTTTAATAAATTTGTTTTAATTATAAATATAAAATGTATATTATAAATTCTTTTTTATTTTAATTAAACATAAATTTATTTTATCTTTTAAATTTATAATAATGAAAATATAATAATTAAATTATTCATATCAAAATATTAATAATTAAAATATCAAATTAATTATAATAATAATTATTTTATTTATGAAGGAAGTAAATTTAAAAAATCTAATTCAAAAAAAATTGGTCTTTTTTCTATGTCTTTAAATTTTTTATTATAAATCATTTTATAAATATCATCTGGTAAATAATTTTTATATTTTTCAATAGTACTTTTTTTTTCAAATTTTGGTTCACACATAAAAATAAAATCACTTATTTCAAGAATATTTTTATTTTCTAATTTTATATTATTATTAAAATAATTTGTTGTTCTTCTTTGCATTTCTTCTTCAATAAAATCAGGTTCAAAAATTCTTGGTTCAAAAAATTCTTTAGTTGGTAAATAAATAGAAAAATAAGAAACTTTTATTTTTTCTTCTTCATAATCTTCACAACTTTTTAATGAAAAAGGTTCTAATTCATCTTTATGAACACTTCCATTAAAAAAAAGAACTTTTCGAAAAATAATATATTGCATATCATTAAAATTAAACTTTTTTTTTCCAATTCGAAAATAAACATTTTTTAAAAATTTTTTCCAATCTTTTTCACAATTTACGACCCATTTTTTATAAAAAATTGTATATAAAATTAAATAATTAAAACAATTAAGCCAAAAACATAATCTTTCTTTATATTTCGTAATTGATTCTGGTTTAAATTTTTTTAAACTATTAATTAAAATTGTTATGCTATTGACTGAAGTTAATTTATTACTAGTGTCGTTTAATATTTGGTGAATATTATTTGATTTTACGAAATCTGATGAAGGAAATAAACATGAAATTAAACTACAAATTTCAGTTATTGTGTTTTTTGTTACTGATGTTAATTCATTATTATTAATTGATTCGTTTATTATGATTTTTGATGAATAATATTCTTTTTCTTTTTCTTTTTTAAAAAAATCAAATAAAGAAGTTTTTACATCTTTTACACTTTCAATATTTAAAAATCCATAAATTTGAGAACTTTCAATTTCATTTTTTTTTAATGTTTTCAATGATTCTGCTCTATTTACATCTATTGTTGTATTTATTGTAATTTTATTATTATTATTATTATTTTCTTCGTTTTGAAATGGATTTTTCATTGAAATATTTGTTGATTGATTTATTGAATTTGAATAATGTGAATTATTATTATTTATTAAAGAAATTTTAAGTTTATTGTAATTTTTTTTTTTATTTTCAAAAATTGGTTGAAAAATTTCTTTTAATTCTTCATAATTTTTTTCAAAAAAATTGATTTTTTCTATTTCTTCATAATTTAAATTGTCTAAAAAATTTTTATATTGAATATAAGAAAAATCTAATTTATCTTTTATATCAAAAGCTTTTTTATATAATTTAAAAATAATTAAATTAATATCAATTTCATTTTTTAATTCAAAATAATCTTTTAAATTATCTAATAAAATTTTTAATGAATTTGGTTTTTTTTTAATAATTTCTAAATATTTAGCAATAAATAAATAATATTGTAAATAATGATTAATTTGTAATAAATTTTCATTTGTTTTTGTGCTTAATTTATTTTCTTCAGAATCTCTAAAAATTACTTTATTTTTATCATTTTCAAATAAAAAATCTGTTGTTTGAATTTCTTCTGCAATTTCTTTTAAATTATTAAATTTTAAAATATTTAAATTTTCATTATCAATATTTAAATTTAATTCACCTTCTTCTTCTTTTATATTTAAAGAATTATTTTCACTTTCATTTTCTGAATTTGTTTCTTTTATAATTTCATTATTTTTTGTGATTTTATTTTCATTATTATTATTATTATTTTTAATAACATTTTTATTTTGTTTATTATTATTATTTAAATTATCATTATTTTTTTTTTCATTTTCTTGTTCAATATTAAAACAATCAGGAATTTTTTCTAAAATTTCAGTGATTTGATCGAAAATAATATGATTAAAAATAACATCATCTAAATCATAATTAAAAACATTGAATTTATTAAAATTTTCAATAAAAAAATTTAAATTTTCATAAAATTTAAAAAATCCTTTTTCAGAATAAAATAAAAATTGATTTTCACCTTCTTGTGAATTTAAAACATAATTTGTAATAACATTTGTCATTTGTAAAACAGAAGTATTATTTTTAATATGACTTGAACTTATTACATGATAATTATAATTATTATTAATATTTCCTAATGTTAATCTTTTATCTTTATTTTCTTTATTTTCGAATTTATTATTAAAATTTTCTATTAAATTATCTTCTTCAGTGTAAATTCCTTTGATTGAACAATAATCATGTAAAATTTTATTTAATTTTTTATGTTTGAATTTCATTTTATTTTCTTCTTCATTTGAAAGATTTTTTTCTTTTATTAAATCTAAAAATGAATTTAAATCATCGATTATTTTTTTTGCTGGAAAAGATTTGAAATTGTAATTTATTTCAAAGCAATTGTAAAAATTTCTTTGAACAATGTTTTTATTAAAAATATTTTCGACTATTTTTTTTCCTGAATCATTTTGATATTTTTTAGAATCTAAATATAAATCATATAAATTTGTTTGTTTAAAATTTTGCATAAAATCTGAATTTTCATATTTCATTTTTTCTAAATAAAGATTTAAAAATATGTTTTGAATATTATAAGAAAAACTTCTATTTAATAAAATATTTTTATTATAATTTTCTTTATTTTTATTTCTTGAAATTTTATCTAATTCAAAAATTTCTGGATTTTTTATTAATTGAATATTTTTTCTAATGTTCTGCCATTCATCACTTTTTAAAATTTTAATTGATCTATCAATTAAAAAATTATTTTCTTTTGGATTAATAATAATATAATTTTTTTCTTTTAAATTCATTTTAACTTTCTTATTTTTTTCCGATTCATATTTATAAAAATAATTATTTTCAATATAAATAACATTTTTTCCCTCAACAAAACCTTCATTATTTTCTTTATCAAAAACATAATCTTCCAAATTATTTTCGAATATTTCATTACTATCAATATCAACTATAATTTTTCCCGGATATTCTTCTTGAATTTCTTTTACACTAATTTGACTAGATAAAACTCCAAATAAAAAAGGTCCTGGTTTATCAAGAAGTTCTAAATTTTCATAAGGTAAAACTGGTACGAAAGAATGTATATATTTAAAAGGAAATAATAGCTTTAAAAATGATGGACAAATAGTATGTAAAATATATGCTTGAGATGCTCTTAAAATTATTTGTTTTTCTAATAAAATATAAAATAATATTTTTACTATTATTGTTTGATCTAATAATAAAAATAATATGTTTATGTCTGTGTCGTTTTTATTACAGGGAATTTCACAATTTGAATTATAATAATAATCAATGTCGAAATTATCAAATAATTCATTGTTTTCTATTTTCATTCTTATTAATGTATGCGCACTTGGTTTGATTAAACTAAAACAAAATTCAAATAAATTTAATAATTCTACTTTTTTATAATTAAATATTTTCTCAAATGGATAATCATTTTCGGTATTTAATTTTTGACTTGTGATTATTTCGTGAATACAAAATAATAATGTTTTAAAAGGTTCTAAATCTTCTTTATTTGAAAATATTGAAATTACTAAAGGAACATTTATTTTTTCTCCAGATTTTAATAAAAAAATTTCTGGGAATTTTAAATTATATAAATAAGTATGTGTTCCATATTGATTTGTTAATGTTAAAGAAAAAAATTTTGGGTATTCAATAATGTAATTATTGTCTGGAAAAATCATATCAATTGTTAATTTATTCATTGGATTTTCAATATTTTTTGGTAAAATAAATAAAGTATTAATATTTAATTTTTCTTTTAAATTATTGCCCCTTTTTATTATGTCTTCTTCTTTATATCCGATTATTGTAATTGCAGATATAATATTTGTATATGTTGATGATAAAGCATCAAACATTTTTTGTTTTTAATTTAGTAATAATATAATATTAATATATTATTTTATATTTGAAATTAAATAAAATAATAATAAAATTAAATAAATTATTGAGATTCTATATATTTTAATATTTATATAACATTAAATTAATTAATTATAATTAAAAATGCTCCCAACTATGAATCAACAATTAACTGGTCAATATGGACAACAACAAATGTATGGTCAACAGCCTATGATGGGACAAGGACAACAAATGATGGGTCAACAACCAATGATGGGTCAACAACCAATGATGGGACAACAACCAATGATGAATCAACAAATGATGGGACAACAACCAATGATGGGTCAAAAAATGATGGGTCAACAACCAATGATGAATCAACAAATGATGGGACAACAACCAATGATGGGACAACAACAAATGATGGGTCAACAACCAATGATGGGTCAACAACCAATGATGGGACAACAACAAATGGGTCAACAACCAATGATGAATCAACAAATGATGGGACAACAACCAATGATGGGACAACAAATGATGGGTCAACAACCAATGATGAATCAACAAATGATGCAACAAATAAAGGAAATTTCAATTGGAAGTGGAATTGATTCCACTGAAAAAAATGCTATTATGCAAGCAGCATATAATGCTTATACAAATAAATTAAAACCAATTTCATCTGGAGTATCTAATTTTATTAAACAAATGATAGGAGGAGAATGGTTTGTATTTGTTTGTAAAGTAGGAGCTCCAAATTTTGATTTTTGCTTAAGCACAGTTTTAGGAAATGATTTTATGAAAATAAGTATTGGTGAAACTTTATTTCAAGTTTGCAGAATAAAAAATTAAAAAATGTTCAAAATTAATATAATTAATTTAAATATTATTTTTATCGAAAAACATATTTTTAATTTACGTTTTTCATAATAATATTATTTATTATTATTATTATTATTTTTATAAAATATTAATTAATTTAATTAAATTTAAATTAAATTTAAAGCATGAAAATTAAAAATATTAATATTATTTGTAAAAATTGTTTAAATAATTTAAATATTGGTCATTTAGATTATGATTTTGATTTGAAAAAAAATGATAGTAATGATTATTTATATGTGAATGATTATTATTTATATAATATTATTATGGATGAAAATATAAATGAAAATTTTGAATATGATACTAAAAATATTAAATGTTTAAAATGTGAAGAAATTATTGGATTTTATATTTTAAATGTTAATGAAAATAATTTAGATTTATTAGATAAAATTAAATTAATTAAAGAAAAAATTCAAATAAATGAAGATATTAAAAAAGTTAGTAAAAATTATATAAAAAATAAAGAAAATAATTACAAATTTTTTGATGATGAAATTAATTTAAATTCAATGAAATTTAAAATTAATTATTTTAATGATTTTCATAAAAAAACAAATAAATATTTTAATGAAAATATTAAATTAATTAATAATTGTGTTAAATATCAAAAAAAATTAGCAAATAAAAATAATAATATTATTAATACTTTACAAAATATTGAAGTTGATATAAAAAACAATGATTTAAAAGCAATAAATTTTCTTAAAAATTATGATTTTTTATATAAACAAAATAATATAAAAAAAGAAGAAAAAAATACAAATATTTTAGAAAATACAAATAGATTAAATATTTTAAGAAATTTAAATCAAAAAAAAGAATTAAAAAATTCATCAAAACGAAAAACAAAAAATGAAAATATTCAACAAGAAAAAAAAACTAATAAATAATAAAATAAATACAATAAATTATTAATATTTAATTATTAATTTTCATCATTTTTTTCTTTATTATTATTATTATTATTATTTTTATTATATTCATCAATTCCTTTCAAAATAAAATTTAATTTTTCAATTTCATTCAAATTTCCTTGATTTTCTTTATATTTTTTTTTAACGGCATCGAAAAAAATTTTATCTTCTTCTTTTTCTTTATTTTCTTTATTTTCAGGGTCTTCATCCAAATCATAAGCCCACGTGACATTAATAATTTCTTCTCCAACTAAATGTTGTCTCATCATAGCTTCTTTAGCGAATTCCGCAAAGCATCTATGTTTAAATTTTATATAACATATATTTTTAAAATCAACATAATTAATATCTTCAATATCACCAAATTGCGAAAAATTTTGATAAATAATTCTAACCATACTTTTAATATTATTTTTCACATTTTCTAACCTTTTTAAATCACTAACTAATAAAGTTCTACAATTTTGAGTAAAAACTCCAATTCCACCATTATCTTTTAATTTTGTATTAAATCGACTTCTTCCAAAAATGTCTCTTAAATTTTCTACTTTTTCACAATCATTTAATAAAGGAACTCTATGATAATAATTGCATTTATAACCTTCACAACAACAACCTTTTGCAAAGAATAAACAAAAAAATGTTTCTTCTTTTGAAATATCTGCTTTTGTATAACCTGTATCTAAAGCGGGATTGCATTTATAAAGAGCGGGTATTTTTTCTTTTTCGTGTCTGTCTGTTAAAAATTTATTGTACCAAATGTTATAATCAAAATTACCTTCGATGTAGTTTATGTCTTTTCGTGTGTCTTGAACTTGTTGACGTGCTGGACGTTTCATCCATTCTTTTAAGTTTGATTCTTTAAATTTTTGATATTTTATTTCGTCTAAATCTTCTTGATTTTCTTCTGTTTGATTTTGATTGTTTGGGTTTGCGTTTGTGTTTGTGTTGTTGGTGTTGGTATTGTTAGATGGGAGGGGAATTGGAATGGTGTCTAAACATATGTTGTCTCGGGGAAGTTCCCATAAACTTTGGTTTGTGAATGGGTTGTAATAGAAATTTTGTTTGTAATGAGGATCGTAATATAATTTCCAATGTTTTCTTATGTCTAATTCTTCTTCGATTTTTTTAGTATTTTTATTATTTGATTCTTTGTTTTTTTCTGTTTCTAAATTTTCATTTAAAGAAATTTCTTTATTAATTTTATTATTATTATTATTATTTTCTTTTTTATTTTCTTTTTTATTTGTTTTTTTTATATTATTTTTTTTATTTTGATTTTTATCTTTTCCTTTTTTTTTATTAATCATTTTGAATTAAAAAAAAAATATAAAAATAAAATTCTTAAAAATTAAATAATAATTCTAATAATATAGATTATAATAATAAATAAACTAAAATTTAATATTTTATATATTAATATCCATTTAAATGATGTTCTTTCATAACAGAGGCAAAATCCGTATTTGAAGTATCCGCATCAACTTTCCCATTTGTTCCATCATAATATTCAAATCCATATTGCCAAAGTGAATGAGGAATTGAAGGTTCATCAGGTTCCCAATAAGCAACCCAAAGAGTATATTTACTTAAAATATCTTTATCAAAATACGTATTTAAAAAATAAGGACTACAATAAACTCCACAATAATAACCAGCTTTTTCTAATATAGTACAAAACGTATCTAAAATTTGACTAGTCAATCCAGTATCGAAAATTTCTTGTTCTTCAATATCATAATAAATAGGATATTCATATTGTTTTCCTTGAATTCTTTCTAAACATCCTTTGGCTTCTAATGCGGCTTCTTCTTCATTATGAGCATAGCTATACCAATAAACTCCAATTGGAATTCCATATTTTTTAGCTCCATTGTAATTATTTTCGAATTGTAGGTCAGAAACACCAAAATTTGAACCAGCTCTTAAAATAGCAAAATCTATGTTTTTAGATAATTTTTCCCAATCAATTTCACCATCCCAATCTGATAAATCAACTCCTTTGTATTGAAAAGTTATTGAAAAAAAAAGAAAAAGAAAAATTATTTTTTTCATTGTTTTTTTTAATTTCTATAATTTTTATTTTTTATTATTATTATTATTAAAAATATTATAATTTTTTTATTTATGGAAAATTTGATTGTTTTACAAAAATATAATACAAAAAAAACATTGAAAAAATATGGAACTAAAGCGACTGAATTAATGAAAAAAAATGTGATTTTAAAGAATGTTTTAGAATTTTATAAAAATAATGTTAATAATAGTAAAAAATTAATAAATGATTTTACGAAAATAAAAAAAAATAAAATAAAATTAAAAGAAAATATTTTAATTAATTTAAAACAAATAAATAAAAATTTAAATGATTTTAACATAAAACATCAAAATGATAATATAAAATTAAATAAAAAAATAACAGAATTAAAAAATAATTTATCTTTAATAATATTTGATAATTCAAATTCAAATAATTTACAAAAAATAAAAGAAGACAATTTTTTATTAGAAAATTCTTTAAATGAAAGAGAAAATTACATTTCGAATTTAATAGAAGAAAAAAATAATGTAAATGATGAATATTCAAAAATTTATGTGAATGAATTTAATTATGATTTTATAGAAAAATTATTAAAAACTTATTTAAGATTGTATCAACAAAAATTAATGGAACTTTCAAAAAAAACAAACAAAGAAAGTAATAAAATTTCTTCATTAAAAAATTCAAGATTTAATTTATCTGTTGAAATTGATGTTCGAAAATCAAATGGTGCTCTTCCTGATGTTGATAAAATATATAAAAATATTTATGGAAAAGATTTAAAAATTGAAAAAAATAATCTTTATAATTTAAATAATAATAATAATAATAATAGAAATTATTCGTTTTTTGATATTAATGATGTAATTAATTTTGATAATAATAAAAATAAAAATAATAATAATAAAATTTATTTTAATTCAATTTATTTTAATAATAATAATAATAATAATAATTATAGAAAAAGTATTAAACCTTTATTTTTACAACATTTAGAATTAAATGAGAATTTTAATTATGAAAATTTTAATAAAAATGAGTCAAATTTTCATAAAAAATTTAATAGTAATTATTTTAATTTAAATTATTCAGAAAATAATAATAATGATGATGATGATAATTTATGTAGTAATTTTTCAAATGTGAATGTAATAAATTTTAATAAAAAATTTAATATTCACAATGATTTTATTTATTTAGATGAAGATGATATTTTTTTTTCTGATTTTGAAGAAAATGATGAAAATAAAAATAAAAGAGAAATTAATTTTTTAGATGATCCTTATTTATTAAAAAAAAGTTCAATAAAAGAAAAAATAAAAATTGACATTGTTCCAAAAATAAATTTAAATCAAATAAATTTTAATAAAATAAAAATTAATGTTGAAACATCTCGAAGAGAAAATAAAAAAAACAAAAAGAAAAATCAAATTTTTAATATTTTAAACGAAAAAATCAAGAATTACAAAGAAAAAAATAAAGAATTAAAAAAAAAAAATAAAAATTATCAAATTATAATAAAAAAATTCGATAAATTTTATGTTGATAATAAAGCAATTATTGATAATTATGAAGATTATATAAATAAAATAAATAATTTTCAAGAAGAAAAAATATAAAAAATTTAAATATTATTTAATAATAAAAAGGTAATAATGTAATTTTAATTAATATTTTAATATAAAAATTAATATAAAAATGTTTTATAATATTTTAAATGTTTTATCAGAAAAAATGAGTAAAATCACAATTGAATGTAAAAATAATTTAGAAATTTCCGGAAATTTAATTTCAGTTGATAATAATTTAAATATTGCATTAGCAAATATTAATGTTTTAAACATAGAAAATTATCCACAATTTTTAAATGTAAATTCATGTTTCATTAGAGGAAATACAATTAGATACATTCATTTAAATCCTAATCAAATTGATTGTAATTTAGTTGAAGAAGCTTGTAGAAAAAAAATTAATAATGAATGATTAAAATTTAAATAAATTACATTTAATTTATTATTTAAATATTAAATTAATATTTATAAATATGACTGATAAAGAAAAAGAAAAAGAAGACGCTGATTGGGATGAAAGAAGCGATGAAGAAGAAGAAAAGAATAAAAATAATAATAATGATAATAATAAAAATAATAATAATAATGTGAATAATAATAATAAAAATGATAATAATAGTAATAATAAAAATAATAATAATAATAATAATGTAATTACAAAAAAAGAAAGTGTTAATGATGAAGAGGAATATGAAGAAGAAGAAGATGAAAATAGTGAAATTAATACGAATTCTAATCAAATTAGAAAAAAAACTTCAAATAAAAATAAAAATTTTAAAAATAATTATAATGATTATAATAATGAATTTAATCATCAATATAGTAATGATAGTAATGATAATTATAATTATAATAATAATAATTATAATTATAATAATAAAAAAAGATATAATAATAATTATAATAATAATTATTATAATAAAAATAGAAATAATTATTATAATAATAATAGAAATAGAAATAATTATTATAATAATAACAGAAATTATAATAATAATAATAATAATAATTATAATTATAATCGTAATAGATATTACAACAATAATAATAATAATAATAATAATAGAAGATTTAATAATTACAATAATAGAAGTAATAATTATAACAATTATTATAATAAAAATTATAATAATTACAATAATTTTGATAATGACAATAATTATGAAAATTATAACGAAAATAATGAAAATTCTCAAAAAACTCAAATTAAAATAACAACAATAACAAAAGAACCTTTGTACGTAAAAACAAAAAACAACGGAACTCAAATATTAATGAAAGAAATGAAAAAAATTCAAATAAAAAATTCAAATCAAGAATAAAAAAAAAATAAATAAATATTTTTAAATAAAAAAAAATTAATTTAATTTATAAATTATTAATTAAAATATTTTTATTAAAAAAAAAATAAAATGTCAATAAGAAAAACAATAACTGAATACAATAGAAACGAAGAAGAAAAAAATTTGCCTTTAGAAAATAACATTTTTATTTATTCAAAAAAAATAAAAATCAACGAAAGAAAAATTAAAAATATTAATTATAAATCAATAATGAAAAATATTCAAAATGAAATTAAAGATCTTTTAATTTCAAAATTTTTAGATAAAATTATTTTACAAAACAAAGAAATTAATGAATTAAAAATCGAAAATAAAATTTATAAAAAAAAATCTATTGATTTATTAAAAAAATTAATTTCTATTGAAGAAAATCAAAAAAATTTTATTTCTTTAAGTAGAAATAATAGTATTTTTTTTAATGCGAATTTTACGAAAAAAAAATTAAAAAGAAACTTTCAAAAAAATAATAAAAATTCATCAAAAATAAGAAGCAATTCAAATAATAAAATTTTTAATAAAAATGAAAATATTACTTATGTTAATAACGGAAATAACATTAAAATAAAATATATAAAAAATAATAATAATAATAATAATTTAGATGTTGATAATTATTATTCAATTTCTTCTTTTACGACACCTTCTCGATCGAATAATGAACATAATATTAATCATTATAATAATAATAATAATAATAATTCAAATATTAATTTAAATAATAATAATAATAATAATTTAAATAATAATAAAATAATTTTTTCTCCAAAAACTGTGAATTATATTAATGAAGATTTTTATAATAATACTGTTCCTAATAATAATAATAATAATAATACAAATTGCAATAGTATTCAAAATACTCCTAATACTTATAATAGTAATAATAGTAATACGAAAATTACTATTAATAAAAATAAATTTAATTCGCCTTGTGTTTATTCTAAGCATTTAAATATTAATATTGAAGAATTTAATTCATCGAATGATAAAAAAATTACAATTAATAATATTAATAATAATTACACAATGCAAAATTTAAATAATAATAATAATAATAATTTTAAATCAAAACATATTAAAAATTTTTCAAGAGACATTTTAAATAATAATAATAATAATAATAATAACAACGAAAAAAGAAATTTTAATGTTTTTGATTCTTTTCATTTAAAAACTTTTTCAAATAATAATTTAAATATTAATAATAATATTAATAATAATAATAATAATAATGAATTTAAACCAATTAATATTAATAAAAATCAAAATTTAAAAAATTATAATATTAATAATAATATTAATTTATTATCAAATAGTATTCAAATTAATAAAATTGTTGATAAAATCACAAATTTTGATAGAAAAGGAATAAAAATTAATAATATTAATAATGAAGATATTAATAATTATATAAAAAAATTTAACAAAGAAAAAAATAATTAAAAAAAATTTTTTGTTAAAAATGTTATTTATTTAAATACAAATTTGTTTTATATTTTATTTATAAATAATTATATTACATATAAAATATTAAATTATTTTAGTTATAAATATTATTATTGAGTTGAATATTTTTTTATCCAACCTTTTGTAATAAAAGGTTTTATTTTTTGAACATTTTCATTATTGAAAATTTTTATTAAATCTTCTTTAAATTTATTTACTATTGGATCATCAATTATTTCATAATTATTTTCATTAAAATTTTCATTAAAAATTATGTTTTTTAATTTTTTTTTCTTCATTTTTTTATTACTATTATTATTATTATTGTTTATTTCTATTGAATCATCAATTATGAAATTATAAATTTCATCTATTGATTTATTTTCATATTTATATGATTTATCTATTTCTTTATTTTCTTCATTATTATTATTAATAATATTAATACTATTATTATTTTTTTTATTAGAATTATTATTCTTTTTTTTATTAGAATTATTTTTATTATTGTTTTTATTACTTTTTTTATTATTATTATTTGTTTTATTATCATTTGTTTTAATAATATTATTGTTGTTATTAATTT
>JAEEGK010010202.1_pt1 | contig 21710 bp, 18 predicted proteins | sample 8958771 | NCBI WGS metagenome assembly JAEEGK01 (sample SAMN16246547, study PRJNA631951) | gut metagenome | biome: gut microbiome; feature: rumen; material: SC-attached | host: Bos | place: Iran: Karaj | collected 2018-10 | reverse complement strand
ATAGAGTCTCTTATTGATTTACTCGATCAATACTTCCCCCAAACCAATAAAATTCAGAATTGGATTCAGTATCTAAAAATCCGCTATCCATTCTAAGATACTTTTATGAAATTCGTGTCGATCTAAGTAAAAATATCTAAAATTCCCGATGATCGAAGCTGTCAAGGGACTCTAATTTTGCACTCTGATAAAATATATCAGTGAAGAATTTGCTTAATCCCGGCCAATTCCCTACCTTTGTTGTTAAAAGCTGTCAAGGGACAGGTACCTGACATCTGGCGACCTGACAAGGGACAGGTTCGTGGCAGCCTTTGTTATGCATAGAGCGCAAACGCCTCGGAGAAGACTAGTTCTTTTCTGGGGCGTTTGGTTGTTTTTATCACATTTCTGTTATTTTTATCACGTTTTGTTTGGTGGAAAAAAGAAATTTCGTATATTTGCAGGCAGTATTACGCCTCCAAACGAGGTGCTGCATTTGAAGGCGCTAAGGCTGGCACATTTCATCCCGTTACAGTTGACACATCGATTCTGCTATTTACAATTTTAATATAAGAGGATATGCGTATTAACTATTTGCAGTTGAAATCTGGTAGGAGAATAGAATTACCTCATAAGATTTCGGTCTTTGTGGGACCGAATAATGCAGGCAAGTCTCAGACGTTAAAAGATATTAGATGTATGATGGATAGAGGGGCATCTCCGATTAAGACACCAGTCATACTTCAGGATGATAATAGATGCTTTGATATTCCACATCTAGATGCGATAAAAAGAGACATTGATATTTTCAATAGTAAAAGAAATGTAAATCACTATACTATTCAGGCTATTGGTAGTAACTTGTTCGGGAAATCTGATTTTGATATACATATACCTCAGTTGAATAGCTATAACAATCAAGATGATAATGCTAAACGTGACATGTTCTTTAGCTGGTTTTCGAAGCATTACATAGCATTAATGGACGCGGAAACTAGATTGAAGTTGTCTTCTGAAACAAGTTCGTTTATTCCTGGTGAAACAAGTCCGGAAAACCTTATACAGGCTTTATTTAACAGCCCAGAGTTGGAAGCTGTATTGCAATTAGCTTTTCGTGATGCATTTCAACAAGATATAAAACTTGATGTAAGTCAGTTGATGAAGCTCTGCATTCGAGTAGGTGATAGAGTGAACCAAATTCCTACTGACGCAAGGTTGGCATATAATATTGCAAAAGACATACCCAAGATAGATAGCCAAGGAGATGGATATAGAAGTTTCGCAGGTATCATAATAGGTCTGCTTATATGCAAAAATAGAATCATTCTATTAGATGAACCGGAGGCATTTCTACATCCAGCTCAGGCTTATTTCCTAGGGAAATGGATAGGGACTCATCAGGATTTGTTGGGCTCTCAATTGTTGGTATGTACGCATAGCTCGAATTTTCTTAGTGGTATACTTACAGGAACACAGGAGTTAAGTGTCATAAGGCTGCAAAGAGAAGGTAATACCACAAATTATAATGTTCTTTCGTCTGATATATCTAAGCAGTTGATTGGCAATCCAATCCTTTCTAGCCAACGAGTTGTTGAAGGTATATTCCATAAAGGAGTTGTAGTATGTGAAGCAGATGCTGATAGGGCTGTATATCAGGCTGTAGCTTCTATTTATCACAACTCCAACCGAGAAATTCTTTTTATACATGCGCATAACAAACAAACACTTGCTTTGGTTGCTCGTATTTTAAGAAACACAGGAACGCCGGTTGCAGTTATTGCAGATATTGACATATTGCGACCAGGTAAAGATTTGGAAGATGTGTATTTAGAATTAACAGGTAATGAATTAGATCAGAATTTGAGAGATCGTCAAAAGGTTTTGAATGATTTTATAGATAGTAGACCGGAGAATGAGGTTCTTCAAGAATTGAAGCAAAATGTGGAGTGTTTCTTAAAACAGCTACAAGATGGTGATCATAATTTGGATGGGGCCAAGGGAGCATTGTCGCGGATAAAAGGTGACACTTCAAAATGGTCTGTTATTAAGCGCGATGGTGTAAGAATTTTGGAAGGGCTACAAGCCGATAATGCAAATATTCTTATATCAGAATTGTGGAAGAAAGGTGTGTTTGTGGTTCCGGTAGGAGAATTGGAAGGCTGGATGGATTTAGGAACTAATAAAAAGAATAAATGGATAATACCTGCATTAGAAGCAATATATCAACATAATGCAACGGATAAAATTGTGAATTTTGTTGGGAATGTTCTGGATTTCTTTAAATAGATGTTTCTTTCAGAAAAGCAACGATTGACACAATAAACGATCTTGCATTGAAAATGGTGGTTCAGGTGCGCCAGGCACCTCAGAATGGGGCGCCCTGCCAGGAGCCAGGTACGTGGTATCAACAGCCAAACGCCTCGGAGAAGATTGACTCTTTTCTGGGGCGTTTGTCGTTTTTCGCTATATTTCTGCTTTTTTTCGTGCGTTTTGTTTGGTGATAAAGAGAAATTTCGTATATTTGCAGGCATAAAGGTGCTGCACCCATTAGCAACCCTGTGTATATGAATAGAAATAAATTTTTAAAAATATGCAACGTATTGAAACTTAGCTGATTAAGATATGTCTTGCGGTAAAGAAGGTTTGTTCCGTTCGCCAAATGTTCGTTTGGGGATGGCAAGGGATAAGGTTCATAACATCAGGTTCGTGGCATTTAGCAAAGGCATACAAATGATGGTACGCACTGTGCTAATAAAGAAAATGCAATACGCTGGTGAGGTGATATAAGGATTGCTTGATGCCAAAGGGACGGGGTTATGTGATTGTGAATTAAAAATACAAGGAATCTATGTATATTTCAGAGATTAGCATTTCTGGATTCAGAAATTATAAAGAGGCGAGAATTCCATTCCACGAAGGTGTAAATGTTATTATAGGTCCAAATAATACAGGTAAAAGTAATTTGCTTAGAGCCATGGCATTGGCTCTTGGCTATAATAACAGTCGCATGTTGAAGGTTAATGACCTATTTTATGAGACTGATGTGGCTATATTGAAAAAACATTCACCCAAGATTGTTATTACTCTGACTTTCACTCAGAGTCAAGGAGAACCAGACAACACAGAGGAGGTGCTTATGTTTAGTACCTGCCTGTTACAACCCCAAGCTCCCTGTGTAGCGACAGTGAACTATGAATTTTCACTGAATGATACAGAGGAGGGAAACTATCAGGCTGATGTACAGAACCTAAGTACAGCCAAGGAAATCTGGAAAGTAATAGAGCATGATTATTTTATTCTTTATAATAGTACGAGATGGGGGGGGGATGATCATAGCGTAAATATTAGACAGCTGATAAGAAGATTTGACTTTCAATTTCTTGATGCTATTAGGGACGTTAATAGAGACTTGTCAGCAGGCTATAATCCGTTGATGAAGGAAATACTGACTTTCTTCATTGATTACGATATAAAGAAGGATGAGGAAAAAAATGATGACGAGATAAAAGCGGAGTTGAAAGAAAGAAGAGACTTATTTCTGCAGCACTCCGCACCTCTTTTACAAGAAATGCTTACTCGTCTGAATACTGGTAAGGATGAATTCTTAAGATATGCGAAGGATGCCGGAGCTACATTTTATGGAGCAAACCCTGACTTTGATGGAGAACTGACGGAAGCTGGATTATTTGCGGCATTAAGGCTTATTGTAACATATGAAACAGGTATAGAAGTTCCTATAGCCTATAACGGATTGGGATACAATAATTTGATATATATGTCGTTGCTTTTGTCTAAGATGCAGGCGGAATCGGATTTGAGTTTTATGAAGAGGAATACTCTGCTAATGCCAATATTAGCAGTGGAAGAGTGTGAGGCTCATTTGCATCCAGCAATGCAATATAAGTTCCTAAAATTCTTGCGAGATACCAAAGTGAATAAACATATAAGACAGGCATTTATTACAACGCACTCCACCCAAATTGTGTCTGCAGTGACTATAGATGATCTTATATGTTTGAACTTACCTCAAATTGGGACACTTAGCGTAGGTTATCCACGCAAAATATTCAGTGATATGGAAGAGGATGTGAAATCGAAGAACTTTGTTCAACGATTTCTTGATGCTACCAAGGCAGACATGTTTTTTGCAGATAAATTGATTTTTGTAGAGGGGATTGCTGAGGAACTATTGCTACCTGTTTTCGCCAAGTATTGCGGTTATGATTTGGTAGATAGACATGTGCTGGTAGTGAATATGGGCGGACGTTATTTTAACCATTTCTTAAAGCTATTTGACGGAGAACAATATCATATCTTTAAGAAAGTGGCTTGTTTGACGGATATAGACCCCGTAGTGAAACATAACGGCGAAGAAGATTATGAGAGGTGCTATCCATATGAATTTGGAATTGATGATCAGGCTGAATATAAGCATCATGCAGATGATGAGATGATAAAATATGCTGCACACCAAAACATACAATTCTTTAGGCAGGATATCACATATGGTAAAACGCTTGAATATGATTTGATGTTGTCAAATCCTAAGTCAGAACTACTACTTACACCTTCGGTAAGAAATAAAGCGGAATTGAAACGAATGATGAGCAAGACGACTATTACAGAGATGATGGCTGAAATGCGACATTCGGCTGAGAACGATAGAATAAAGGAGGCCATTCAAGATTCAATTTGGGGCGAAGAAGATAAATGTAAGGCTCTTGTGGCTTCCAGGTATTTGAATTCTGTAAGCAAAGGGGAAAATGCTCTAGAGTTGAATGTTGCTTTGATGGCGAATCTTGAGAGTCCCCTTAGGGAACAATTTGAAGCCCCCCAATATATAAAGGATGTTTTCGCATGGCTGTTTGCATAGATTCAGAAACATTAATTCCTATAGATGAACCATTTAAAGTGTCGGCTGGTCCAGGTGCTGGCAAGACACATTGGCTCATTAGACACCTAAGGAATGTAATGACACATTCCAAAACGCTTGGTGTCATTAGAAAAATCGCTTGTATCACTTATACAAATGTAGGAACAGAAACGATTGTAAAAAGACTTGATGCAAAAAACGATACGATAGAAGTCGCGACTATTCATGCTTTTCTTTATGCTAATGTTGTCAGACCTTATATCAGACATATCGCAGAAGAGATTGGGGTGAACGTAGATAAAATGGTAATAGTAGATGACTCTAATTTTCATACAATAGGGGTGGCTCAAGAAATTCTTAAACATAACGGAATCCTATGGAAAATAGAGCCGGAATGTTATTTGGCTGGATTGAAAGATACTGCTCGATGGTTTTATGACGGGAGCAAATATACAGTATTCAAACCTTCACATCCACACAAATCCAAAGACCAAAAGGGGGCTTATAATATAAGTAATGCGTCATATCTGTATTTTAAAAAATGGATGTGGGAGAGAGGGTATGTGTCGTTTGATGATATTTTGTATTTTTCATCATTGTTGTTTGAAAAGTTCCCTCATATTATGAAAATATTGGTTGGAAAGTATCCGTATTTTTTTATTGACGAGTTTCAAGATACTATTCCATTCGTAGTGAATCTTATAGGTAAGATGGCTAGAAGTGGCGCTATCGTAGGTGTTGTAGGTGACAAAGCACAATCTATCTATGAATTTGTAGGAGCATCGGCAGAGCAATTTGATAATTTTACAGTTGATGGCATGCACGAATATGAGATTCATGGAAACAGAAGATGCACCAAAGAGATTGTTGATTTATTGAATGCTATCAGAACAGAATTCAAACAAGATCATTTGAATGGGAAATATGGCAGCGTTCCAGTGTTGTTGGTGGGTGATAAACTTGTGTGCTATCAGAAATGTTTGGAAATGTGCGGAACGGAAAATGTGCAGTCGTTGGCATTTCCGAATATTATCGCAAATTCGATGCGTACCAATAATAATTCTACTATAGACAGGAAGATATTGGATGAGGATTTCGATCACAATCGGGAAAGAAGTGTTGTCGTAAAATCTCTCATAAAAGCACTGGAGTATGCTAAAATGAATGATCTGAAGAGTGCATGGTATGAGCTTGATATTGTGGACCAAGATCGTATGAAAACCATTTCGATGCTTAGAAAAATGCTGAATAAATATAAAGAGTTGTTTGATGGAACGCTTTACGATTTTTATTTGTTTGTATGGAATGATCTAGAAATGAAAGATAGATTGAAAAAACTGGTGAAAGGAGAAATAAAGACGTTCTATGAAACCACCAGGTATAAGGATGCTGCACTGAGCGTGAAAGGGGCAGATTCAGATACGAAACACAAAACGATACACAAGTCGAAAGGCGAGGAGTTTGATAATGTATTCGTTGTGCTTGGAGCTGAAAAGGATTTAAACTTTATGACGGATCCAGATTTGAAAGGCAATAATACTCATAGAGTATACTATGTAGGGGTAAGTAGGGCCAGACAAAACTTATATATCAATGTGCCGACATTGAACACGGAAGTGAGAAATAAAATGGGGAAACTACCGATAAGAATAGAATATGTATGAAAAAGACGGGGATTTATGATGTCGTTTCATATTGAATCTTTAAGTTTGTGCTCAACTTTTCTGGATTCACTTTAGTACGTGGCATCGGTATCTGTTTTCATTGTAAAACGGTCCTGTGTTCCATATGGGGCTCGAACTTAGGCTAGGCTCCCTACCAACGTCGTGCGAAATTCAATCAGAAGTATCGGCCAGAATCTGTCGTCCACGAGTCTGTTATCTATTTCCAAAACGCTCTTGAGAAGAGGAACTTTTTTCAGGGGCGTTTTGTTTTGGAGAAAAAGTGCAGAAAAATCGATAAATAGTTGTGTGAATATGGTGTAATTAAAATAATATTCGTATTTTTGTGCCGTAATAATAAAACTCTGTGGTGTCATGGGCCCTAGAGTTGAAGTCATAAAGCGACTGAAGATCTGAGTGATATATAAGATATGGATTCTATTATTAATGTTTTAGATGAATGGAGTATTATTGATTATGTAATTGCAGGTTTGATTGGGGCTGTAATTGCATTCTTATTTAATATGGTTATTTCTTTTTTTAGTATCAAAAGAAAGAAGTATAATTTATCAAAAAGCCTAGTTTCATCTTCTGTTTATGAACAAACGGAAGAGGATGGTTTGAAGATAAAAGTATTGTATAATAACATAGAAGTTGATGGCCCATTATCTATCATGAAAATCTGCATAAAAAATGATGGCATGGAAGATTTAGTCTATTCGAAAAGAATTAAGAATTTGTTTTTGAAATTTGATGATATGGATGTATTGTGTGTATCTGTATCTTCAGAAGTTGTGGATGTGCTGCCTGTTGTGATTCCAATTGACGCAGATAAATATGAGATAAAATGGGATTTGCTTAAATGTGATGAATGCATAATGATTAAGGTGGTTGCAAAAGGAAAAGAAATAGATTTTTCGAAGATAAAATTTGAAATCAGGGCGGATGGGATAAGTAAAATTAAAACTCCAGAATACAAAGTAAATGAAGTTATGAGACCTATTTTAATAAGTGATATACTCATTGTTGTCCCCATCTTGTTATTTTATCCTTCTTCAACTTCTTTTATTGGGATAATGCCAATGAAAGTATTTATGTTACTAATCTTATCCATTATGACGATTATGCTTTGGGTAACTGCTTTACTGAAAAGAATAAAATGGTTAAAGGAGCAGTAGATAGTAAATAGTAATATTAAAGACGGAAAGGGAATAGTACGTGGCTTTTCTGAAGGGCTGATATGGTAAATGAAAATATGGTTCTATGACACAAGATGAGAGATGGCAGGCAAACTACAATGAGGTAAGGGCCTTCATAGAAACGAATTGCAGGAATCTTTCCAAATATGATTTGGAGGAAAGACGACTGTATACGTGGATGAAGCATAATAGGAAGCTGATGAATGCTGGGGGATTGAGGCCTGAGAGAGCAGCTGCGTTTAAAGAACTGCTTGCGTTGAGTGAACAATATAGGCGTAAGAATCAATATGAATAGATCTGAATATGTTCGATGTGGCTAGTTAGTGAAGATACTGTAGTGGAATGTCAAGGGAATGGTGAGTGGTATCAAAATAAGACATTATATAAAAAAAACAGCCTAAAAGTTCTATCGTATTAAAAAAAAGATTATCTTTGCAACCGAAATATAGAATGAATAATGAATTTTACGGAAGCGCTAGATTTGGTTAAACTACCGAAATGGGTAGTGAATGAGGATGGGGACATCGTCGAAGAAATGACGATGGAACAAGAATTTCCCATGCGTAAGCGCTTGATACTTACTAATACTGAAGGTATAAAACGTGATTTTGTGCTGGATGTTAAACAAAGCGAGAAGTTCGGGATAAGGCTCAACTTCCAAATGATGGATGATATGAATTGGGGACTTGCGCGATTGGATTATAATAGTAATCATAAGAATCCAGATATTTTATCAGAAGATGTTCCTGAAATATTTCATTCTCATGTATCAGAATTCTTTGTAGGTAAGGCACACTTGCATTATCATGTGGACGGCTATCCTCAGCTGGCCTGGGCATTGCCACTCGATGAGACAGAGATTACTACGAAGGATGTAACACCAGATGATATGATGCAGGGTTTTGTGGATGCCTTTGAAAGTTTTGTAAGTTATCTGAATGTTCAAACTAAAATTGTAATAAATAGAATGGCTATATGAACTGGCTGAATGAAGGAGTGAACGAGTATTACGAATGGTTGAAGAAACGAACATTTGTACAGAAAGACGGTACAACAGGATGGAGTGTTGTATCAACTCCATTTGTTGGCTTGTTTAACGATACCATTGATTTGTTTGTTAAGTTACAACCAAATGGGAATGTGCTCTTATCGGATGATGGTAATACATTGAGTAATTTGGAATTGCTTGGAGTAAACTTTAAATCATCAACAGGACGTAGGGATATTTTGGATCGTGTGAAGCTAAATTACGGAGTTAGCGTTGCTAAGGATGGTGAAATGTCTAAAACCGTTGTTAGAAAAGACTTTGCTCAGGGTAAGCATGATATGATACGCGCTATTCTTGAACTCTCGGATATGGCTAATATGTCGACTCATCGTATTGCTTCAATCTTTCGTGATGATGTGAAGATTCTTCTACGTGACCATAAAATAAATGTTACTCCGGGGTTTATAGCGTCAGGTCGTTCTGGTCTTCGATTTACTTTCGACTATATGATTGCAAAACCTGAAGCAGAAATAGTTCTTCAGACTTTTAATCATCTGGATCGTCCAAATTTGGCAACCTTCTTATTTGGTGTGGATGAGGTAAAGCCTGTTCGCGAACAGATTTCGGAAAAGAAATTCCAACCGGTAGCAATTATCAATGATGAGGATAATAAAATTAAAGGAGAATATCTAGATGCGTTGCGTAATCGTGAGATTGACTTTATGTTGTGGAGTAAACGCAATCAGGAAGGATTTATGGAAATGATTGCTTGATAGTTCACAACGTTGTTATATACAAGCGCCTGGTGAGTAGTGTTGAGGCTACCATCAGGCGCTTAATTTTTTGCTTTTTGGTGTGATTTAAACATTTTTTAGAGGAATTTGCTCGAAGTTTGGTTAAATAATGGAAAAATTTTTAATGAAAATTTAATTATTCGAAAAATTTGTGCTAACTTTGCCGCCAGTAACTTAAAGCATAAACTACTTTTGGGATAAAATGAGAAGTAATAATCAATCTAACGAATTAATCAAATGGTTGGTGATATTAGGCGACTTTCTGTTGCTGAACGCCATCATATTGGCAGGAGCCTGGAAGTCGTGGTCGGTAGGGCACTGGCCTGACAGAGGCTTGGAAATATTTATCCTGGTGAACAACATCGGCTTGATATTGAGTCAGCTGAAGTTTTATACCATTATTCATCAGCGACTGGTGAGTAGTGGAGAAATCGTAGAAAGAACAGTAGGTTTGTCGGCACTGCAATGCTTATTTGCTTTTGTGCTGCTGAGGGTGTTTGACTACCATCTGCCTGTAGGATGGTTGCAGTTCTGGCTTGGAACGGCCTTCTTTGTATGTCTGCTTTTTAAACGATTTGCAGAACGCTGGTTTGTGAAGTTATACCGCCAGGCGGGTAGAAACACCAGAACGGTGACACTGGTGGGTAACGACCCGGAACTGGTGAACCTTTACCAGAAGCTGATAAGTGACCAGACCATGGGATATAACGTGCTGGGCTATTATGCCGATGAGCCATTGGGTGACTGGACGCATTCGCACCAAAAGGAGCATAGAATAGAGGCGGATGAAAAGGCCGTAGTAGAGGAGGATGAGAATAAGACGCTGGCACATCTGGGCACGCTGCAGGATTTTATGCGACTGATGAAAGAGAACCCTGACGAGCTGAAGCTGGGCGATGAGATGTACGTGAGTCTGTCGCGACGCGATCGAGATATCATCAAACGTATCTCGAGATTCTGCGACCATCAGGTGATCAGGTTTTATTATGTGCCCGTGAGCGTGGAGTATATCGGCTTGAACCTGAAACGTGAGATGCTGGATGATATGGAGGTGTTTACTACCTACGCGAATCCGCTGGAGAATATCTGTAACAGAGCAGTGAAGCGACTGTTTGATATCGTGTGCTCGCTGGTGTTCCTGATTCCAACGGCAGTGATGTTCCCATTTATCTGGCTGATCATCAAGATTCAGAGTCCTGGTCCGCTGTTGTTTAAACAGGCACGTACGGGTATCGACGGCAAGACATTTATGATGCTGAAATTCAGATCGATGCATGTGAATAAGGATGCTGACCGCCTGCAGGCAACGAAGAACGACCCGCGCAAATTCCCATTCGGCAATCTGATGCGTAAGACGAACATCGACGAGCTGCCGCAGTTCTTGAATGTACTGAAGGGCGATATGAGTTTTGTAGGTCCGCGTCCGCATATGCTGGCACATACAGAGCAGTACTCGGCACTGATAGATAAGTATATGGTGCGCCACTTTGTAAAGCCTGGCTTGACAGGATGGGCACAGGTAACGGGATTCCGCGGCGAAACGAAAGAGCTGTGGCAGATGGAAGGTCGCGTGAAGCGTGACATCTGGTATATGGAGCACTGGAGCATCTGGTTGGATATCCGCATCATATGGTTAACCGCAAAAACGATATTTATTCATGATAAGAATGCGTATTAAAATAGGATTGGTTGCACTCGCTTTAGTAAGCGGTGCAACCAATGTTCGTTCTCAGGTGTTTGAGCCGGCAGAGGAGCCTAGAACGGTGAGAACGGAAGGGTTCTGGGAGAACTGGTTTGTGCAGATGGGACTGGACATGACGCTGCAGAACCCATACGGCTATGACTTCTCAAAAGTGTTCCCGAATGGAAAGTCGTTCGGACTGGACGTGGCGGTAGGCAAATGGTTTACCCATCAGGTGGGTGTGCGCGGCAAGTTTAACTGGGAAAACAAATTACCGCTGTTGGAGAATGGGCATGCTAACTGGTTGGCACCATTTTATCAACCTGGTGAGAATCGCCGCAAAGGTGGTTACATCGCACTGTATGGTGATGCGCTGCTGAATCTGCATAACCTGTTTGGTGTGTATCGTCCAGAAAGGAAATGGAACACGAGTTTGTATCCGCGAATTGGTATCAACTATAACTTTGGTGTGAGCAAAGGTTCGCTGTTGGCTGGCATTGGCCTGCTGAACACGTATCGCATCAGTGACAGGTGGAGCGTGTATGGCGACATCGCTTATATCATGACGGGTAGTGGATTCGTGGGAAAGGAGTCGAAAGCGGATACCGGTACAGGCTCGAATAGCAACGGATATCTGACGTTTGGCATTGGCGCCCAGGTGGAACTGGGGAAAATGAAAGCATGCAAAAATGTAAAAATGCAAGATGACCGTTCGGTGCTTTCGAACGGGATATGGGACAACTGGTTTGTGCAGGCAGGCTTGGATATGAGTCTGATGAACCCTTACGGCTGCAATTTTGGTAAGGTGATACCTAAGGGTATGACATTTGGACTGAATGGCGCGCTGGGTAAGTGGTTTACACCGGAGTACGGACTGCGTGGCCGCGTGCAGTGGGAGAATGGCTTGATACCTAATAACAACGTGGAGTGGGTGCCTCCTGTGGAGGATCCACGACAGAACTACAAGAAAGGTGGACTGGCTACCATCGCCATTGATGCGATGCTGAACCTGACCAACGTCGTGGCTGGCTATGATCCCGAAAGGAAATGGCATACCACTGGCTATGTAAGGGCTGGTATTATTACGCAGTTTGTGGAGGGCTCTGGTTCGCCATTGATGGGCGTAGGACTTGAAGAGACCTACCGACTGAATGATAAATGGAGCCTGTTTGGTGCAGCTGGGTATCAGGTGTCTACCAGTGAAGGTATGGGCGTAAGTACCACGGGCATGGATGTGTCGGCTGGTAGTAATGGCTTTTTTGACATCGACTTTGGTGTGAGATATGACTTGGGCAGAAACAAGTTCTATCGTGATGAAGAGACCAAGAAAAAGGTGTATGCACAGCCTGTAGCAGGACATAACTGGCCCCGCTTTGCTGTGAACACGATTGCATCGGTGGGTGTGGCGTATATTGGCAAAACAGCGCTGAAGGCGATGATTAAGGAGGAACGCCCCGACCATTCGGATAACAAATCGTTCCCATCAGGGCATGCAGCCATGGCGTTTGCGGCTGCTCGTTCTATCGATAAGGAATTCAGAAAAGAGAGCATTTGGATTCCCATAGCAGGTTATGCGGCAGCCACAGCTGTAGGCATAGAGCGCGTGGCCAACGACAGGCACCACTGGTACGACGTAGTTGCCGGTGCTGCCGTAGGCTACGGCGCCGCTGAACTATCCTGGTACCTCAGTGACAAACTCTTAGGCTCCGGTTCGAAAGTAGCCCTCACCACCACTGGTCAAACCGTTGATGTCACCTACAACTTTTAACGAAACACCGGGACAGGTTCCCCCTGCCAGGGGACAGGTCCCTGTTTCACGAATAATGTGTGTCATCAATAATCAATAATAAGCTATGCCAAGGCAATCCAGAAAATCATCGGGAACGGGTATATATCATGTGATGATGCGTGGTATAAATCATCAGAATATCTTTGAGGAGCAGGAGGACTATTACCAGTTTCTCAATACGTTAGACATGATGGAACAGTCGTACGAGCCTGATGGTACTCCTGTAGGAAGGAACTATATTCTGTATGCTTATTGTCTGATGTCTAATCATATTCATCTTCTCATTCGTGAACGCGAGAACACAATTGGAATGGCTATAAAAAGGATTGCTTCCTCATATGTGTACTATTATAATCACAAGTATTCAAGAGACGGTCATCTGTTCCGCGAGCGTTTTATAAGTGAGCCTGTGAACGATATGGCTTATTTCGTGACACTTTTGAGGTATATACACCAAAACCCAGTGAAGGCAGGGATGGTTAGTGAGGTTAAGGATTATGAGTTCAGTAGTTGGGGTGAATACATGGATAAGAACAGTACTTTGTTCCCGTTGTGTGATACTCATACTGTTTTGAACAGAATACCATTAAATGAGTTGAGTGAGCTTGTAAATGAGCCTATTTCTGATGAAGTCGCTTGTCTTGATATAGAGGATGTTTCGAAAGGACGTCCTTCAGATGATCAGGTTATGATGCTGATAAAAGAAAAGACTGGCGCAACGAATAGCAGCGCTTTTCAACAATTGCCTGCAGATATAAAGAAGTCTGTATTAATAGAATTGAAGGGTAAAAGAGCATCATTGCGTCAGTTGGAGAGATTGACAGGAATCAGTAAAAGCATGATTTATCGCATGTGATGAAACAGGAACCCGTCCCGGTGGTTCCCCCGTCCCGGTGGTTCCCCTTTCTTGGACGAGCCAAGCGTACTAAAGAAACGATGAGCACTGACATTTTAAATATCGGATTATTTTCAGTAGATACATCTTGGAGCAGTGAATGCAGAATAGGCTACTTACAAAATCTACGGTAAAAAGAACAAACTGAGTTTGGGTATTACATGATCTGGTGCATTGATACTACGCATGTACTCGCGAAATCTGTTGAAGGGTGACAAAATTAAAGGTCAAAGTAGATAATCATTATGGAAACAAACATGAATACAATAACATTCGATGAGTCAAAAGAACATTTCGACGAATTCGTAAATAATTACGAGACATACGAATCTATTAATATGTCGGAGTCTGACACAAGATCAAAGCTAATTGATACTGTTTTGATCGATGTGCTAGGGTGGGATGAAGCAGACATAAGAAGAGAAGGCCATGTGGACAGCGGTTATTTTGACTATAAGATATCGATAGCAGGCTTTTCTCTAATTATTGAAGCCAAAAGACAGTATAATGACCTTATTTTGCCAAATCAAAACAAGAGAAAATGCAAGCTTAATGCAATATATTCTTCCAATCAAGAAGTAATAGATCAGATTCGCCATTATCTGGATGATTGTGGATGTGATATTGGTGTAGTTACAAATGGAAAACAATATATCATAGCAAAATTCTTTAATACAAACGGTATTCCTTGGAAAGAGAATAACTGTATAGTTTATAACGGAGTAGAAGACATTATTAATAACTATGTTGAATTCTGGAATACGCTATCTAAAGAGTCTGTTATTAGAAATTGTGGCATAAAACAGTTGTTTGATGTGGAAATATCATTCTCAAAAACAGTACTTTCATCTATTTTGGACAAAGATAATGAAATTGTAAGGAATGACCTTTCTGCGAAACTTGCGCCATTTATAGACAAGGTATTTGGGGATATTTTTAATTCTAATGAAGAGGATGATGATATCGAGTTTATAAAAGAATGTTATGTCGAGAATAAAGAAGTCATAAAAAACAAAAGAGAATTAAGAGGATTGTTCCGTGACACTCCACCCAAACTAAATGAAGTGGTAAAAGCCGTTAATTCTGACAGTATAAGCCATCAGATTACGAATGAAATTGAAAATTATCCATCGCAATCCTCAAACTCAGCAACCCCTAAACCAATCATAATTATTGGTTCTCGAGGAGCTGGCAAGACAACTTTTTTAAACTTTTTATTCAAGAATGAATCTGAAGGGAACAACCTACAAGACAATCCGTACTTATTTGTCAACCTAATGAAATATTACACAGGTGCGGATTGTGTTGATTTTGAGAATATCTATAAAGATCTATTAATTCAATTTAGCGATAAGTATCCTCAACTCAATATTAACTCGTTAGAGGTCTTAGAACGTATTTATATAAGAGAAATAAACCAAAATAAGAAGGGAGTTTGGAGATATAGTTTTGAAAACAATCTGGATGAGTATCAAAAAGAGTTGGCATTATTCTTCAAAGAAAAGATGCGTAATAGTCAAGAACATTTCATGGCGATTAACAAGTATCTTACTAGAGAAATTCATAAAAGGATAGTGGTGATTTTTGATAATGCCGACCAATTAAGTGACAAAATCCAAGAACAAGTATATTTGAACGCATGCTCATTGAATACGCAAGCAAGATTCGGCGTGGTAATTTCATTGCGAGAAGGATATTATTATAATTGGAGGAATAGGCCTCCTTTTAATGCTTTTATATGTAATGCATATCATATTGCAGCGCCAGATTATGGACAAGTGTTACAGAAAAGACTTAACTATTTGGTGAAAAATATTCAATTCAGTAAAACGCATTCGTTTACAGGCTCCGTTGGTGACAAGCAATATATGCTTAATGATGATAAAATAGAAGAATTCTTCACTGGAATAGAAGGTTCGTTATTTGGTGCAAAGAATGCTCCCATATTAGACTTCTTAAGGCATATGAGCTTCCCTAATATCAGAGAAGGACTTAATTTGTTTAAAACATTCCTTATTTCAGGCTATACTGATGTGTCAGAATATGTATTGAGAGTATTGTTCAACAAGGGAGATCATATCATTACAATACCTATTCATGAGTTCGTAAAAACAATCGCATTGGAAAATAAGTTGTATTATAATCATAGGTCTAGTAAAATACAAAATCTACTCTATCCATCTAGTCCAAATTCTGATTATTTTATAAAATACTATCTGCTTAAGGTACTCGATGAACAACTGTCTTTTGAAGGCAATATTAATAAATTCATAGGGTATAGCGATCTGCTTAAGAAATTTTTGGAATATGGCTATAGGGAAGATGTTGTTAATAAAGAACTGGAGTCACTGTTGACGGACAATTTTATAGAGACAGACAAAGTACTTTCTGATATTAGCTGGAATAATTTGCCCGAAGAAACATTTTCAATAACAATAACAGCAAAGGGGCATTATTATATAACAGAACTGATAAATAGGTTTTATTATATTGAGCTAATATTGCAAGATACGCCTTTATTCGAAAAAGAAGTTTATGATAATCTAGTTCAAAAGTTCCCTATTCCAGAAAAGAGTAATGGCAAGAAGGATATGAAGGTTAGAATCGATGTCGTTCAACTATTCATGGATTATTTAGAGACTATAGAAAAGAAATCTAATAATGCCCTATTGCAGACAAAATATGGAAAACTGGTGGATAATATGTTAACAGGTGGTTTGAGAAATGACCTTAATAAATTAAGTGCCATTGCAGATAATCGGTAGACTTCTGGTTGATGGTAGAGTTTACAACAGTACATGCAGTCTCATAGATAAGTAGCGAAGGGCAATGAGTATTTGCTGGATAAATAATAACGGATTATGGATCAAGAAACTCGTTGGTTGACAAGATACAATGAAGTGAAGGCTTTCATAGAGGTCAATCACCGTAATCCGTCGCGTCATCGAATTGAAGATCATGATATGCTGAACTGGCTAAAGGCCAATAGAAAATCAATGAATGCGGGGGAGTTGAAGGAGGATAGGGTTGAAAAGTTCAATATGCTATTAGAACAGGTAGAACAGTTCAAGCATGTGAATCAGTGGAAATAAAGTAAGCGTCCAAAAGTGTGACATAGTAATTTGAGGAAAAGGTTGTACCTTATGGACTATAAAGACTGGTCATCAAAACTTGAGGAGGTGTTGGAGCGTGTGGATAAAGATACGCTTTATGACTTTATTACCGCCTATGCAAGAACGCATGAGGATTTCGCTTTGCTGCTTGTGAACGAGTTCTGGCAGGCAGAGAAGGATGACTACCGCTCGATGGTTCAGCAATGTCTGATGCATTCGTCACCAGCAGGAACTAAGAATGGGGATGGGTATGATTGGGGGGCGGAAGAGATAGTGAAGGAGAATCCGAATAAGGCGTTTAGGAGGATGTTTGAGAGAATCGGGGTGATGTGAGATAACTCAGGAATTACGGAGATACGGAATCACGGAGTCACGAAGATACGGAATTAAGAATCCACGGAAATACGGAATTAAAGGAACAAGGATTCATGGTTTTGGTTAAAAAAGAATAATTATTTCAAAGAAATGCAATTGTGCCAGTAGAAAATCGTTATCTTTGCAGGATAGATTAATATGATATGGCAGAAGTTAGATTTAAAATAAAAGGACAGGAGCAAGAAACCGTATTTACGCCCGTCGTAGTAGGGGACGACAAGAAGGTTTTCCTGTATGGCCGAACTGCTGACGGTACTGAAAAGAAAATTCCTCTAGAGAAAGATAGCAGTACCGGAGTGTTTATGCTTACAGACACGTCTTTGTTTGATGAGAACAAGGATGTGATAAGTGAGCGTCTGCTAGGACTTTCAGAGGAATGGATGAGTGAGTTGGCTCAGGGGTTTGAGAGTGGCAGCACTATAGATGAACGACCGCAACCTGGATATGGACCCGATGATATTTTTGTGGAGAACAAGCCGTTCTCGTTAAAGCAAATAGATGATCTTATAGAAGGTGGCGACATAGAGATAGCTCCAGACTTCCAACGTAATTTTATATGGGACAACACACGCCAAAGCCGTCTGATAGAATCTATTTTGCTTGGTCTGCCTTTACCTTCCATTTATCTAAGCCAGTATAAAGACGGAAGACTGACGATAGTGGATGGCCTTCAGAGAATTATGACCATCAGGAGATTCTTGAAGAGTGAATTACGATTGAGCAACCTGGAATATCTTGATGAATGTAATGGGAAGACATTCAATCAATTGAAGGAAATCTTTTCTCCTTTACGACTTCGCCGTTTCGGGCAGACTCAGATTATGTGCTTTGTTATCGACTACCGTTCGCCGAACAAGTTGAAGTTTGACTTGTTCAGACGACTCAACACGGGAGGAAAACCATTGAATAATCAAGAAATAAGAAATTGTCTGTCTCTTCCTGCACTTCGAAATGTGTTGAGAGAAATGGTGAGTCTTGATGCATTTGGAATCGCTACTGATTATAGGGTTAAGGATACCCGTTTAGAGGCGCAGGAAGCCGCATTACGTTTTATTTGCTTTTATGAGCAATACAATTGGAATGACCCTGTCGGATTCTATAGTGGCAATATGGAAGATACTCTTGATACCGCTATAGAGGACTTGAATGAAAGAAATGATCTTCAGAAAATTGTTCCTATATATGAGCAGGCATTAAGAGATGCTTATAGCCTTTTCGGAGACCAAGCATTTCGGAAGGTGTCCAATGAGCAATCACGTCGTAGTCCGGTAAACAAACTACTAATGCTTGCAATATGCGTCTTATTGGCAAGGCATGAGACTGAATATAGAAAGGGAATAGACACGGGGAAAGGGTTGACGCAGCAATTTGCTAATCTTCTGGATGAGGATGGCGACCTGTTTAATGCCCTTACATGGAGTACTAACTCGAAGTGGAATGTGGATTATGCATTTAAGACGTTAAAAAAAGAGTTGTTTGACCAATATCTTTTGACTAATGAATAAGTTGGATTTACATATAGAAGGGTTCAAATGTTTTGAAGACATCCACCTTGAGTTAAATAATTTGACACTGTTTACTGGTGCCAATGCATCGGGCAAGAGCAGTGTGATTCAGTCGCTGCTGCTGTTGAAATACGCATCTGAGACCGGTGATACAAAAGCGGAATTAAATCTTGATGAATCTCGCTACGCTTTTGATTTTGGTAATGCTGACACACTTATCAATCAAGAGAGTAAGAGCGATAGCGTGACAATCGAGATTGACAGCATAGGGGGCGTAAGATTCGACGGTGGGAAACAAAATCAAAACAGAAAACTGGTCACGGAGGTGATGCATCCCGAAGTGTTGAAATCATTTTTCGGTAATAATCTGACATACTTCAGTGCTGAACGACAAGGACCAAGATATGAATATTCACTGCGACAGTTGGAAGAGAATAATTGTGGTTGTCATGGTGAAAACACTGGTAATGTAGTTAATGCTAATTGGAACACCAGAATAGATGGTAATAGGCTGCCAATGCAAACACAGCAGCAGGTCCTATTTAATATAGCAATTGATCAGTGGGTGGACTACATTTTTCCCGGTATTTCTATAAGAGTGAACCCTGTGGGATCGCAGAATTATCAGGTTATGGTGCGTGATAATAATCATGATGTGACTACTAATTCCACTAATATTGGCTTTGGAATCAGTTATGCACTACCTATACTTGTTGGCGCATTGCTCACCGATAAAGATAGTTTTGTGGTAGTGGAGAATCCTGAGGCACACATCCATGCTAAAGCTCAGTCGAATATGGGGTATTTCTTAGGAATGATGGCTGCTGCAGGTCTGAGAGTTATCATAGAAACCCATAGTGAACATATTGTGAATGGAGTGCGCAGAGCTGCTATCATAAGTGAAAGACTGCAAGCGGAAGATGCGAACATCTATTTCTTCAAAGGTAAGAGCGAGAGTGAACTCATCACCATCGATGAAGCAGGCAATCTTTCTGATTTTCCTGTGGATTTCTTTGACCAGTCCAGACAGGATATGATGGAAATCGTTAACAAAGTGCGTAAATGATGGCTAAAGTAAAGGGAAGCTTGCTTGTGACTGCGGAGGCAATGGAGATTTCTGGGATTGCTGCTGATAGCCAGAATAAAGCTGTTGGCGACTTCTTTACCATGAAGACTGAAGCAGAGCGTAAGCATGACCGTTTTTATGCCTTACCGGATTTATATACACATCAGTTTTCTTACGGTGATTTTTATGCAGGCTTTTTGTACAGGTCTTGGCCAGACTTTCATGCGAATGGCGCGTTAGCTAATATCAAGCAGAATACGTTTCAATTGATACAATCTTTCAGCCAATGCCCTATGCTGGAAAATGTGGCATCTGAAGATGATTTTGAGCAGAAAGAATTGCCTCATGCTCATTCTGGAATCTGCAATCCACAAGCTTTTACAGACTATGTTGGGGATTGGGATGCTTGGGAGGAATGGCACAAACAGTGGTATACGACCCATCCCGAAGATATAGACTGGAGTGATGCTGCAAATGGCTGGTTACCAAGACAGGACTTGATAATGGCAATACTTAAGCGTGAGCTGTTAGTGAAGTTTATGGAAGCGTATACAGAGGAGAAAGCAAAAGAGATGGTTGCGGCAATCCCGGATGTTAATGTAGTTCATGAATTCCATAGTCGGGTCATGGGTCATCAGGGTAGCAAACTTGCGGGTTACGCTTCTGCTATCGGAGGAGAGATTTGTAGATGCAATTACTACTCGTATGAGGCTGAACTGTCGGATTTGGAACGACAATATGCTAAATCCATGCGAGAAATCTACAGCATTTTGAACAAAGATGGGCGAAGACAATTCATATCCATAGACTTCGGTCATGGAATGTATGAGTTCCATGACGAGAATGGTGAGCATCAGGGCGAATATAGATTTGATGGCTCATATAATGCCAATAAAGAGTCAAGTCACAATTTCAAATGTATGGATCAGTGGCATAAGCAGACTGGAAGGTAGGCTTGATACATCCATTGAAAAAACTCTATCTTCACCAAAGCATTTGCCAAGGATCAGGGGAAGGTTCCCCTTTTTATACGGTCTCAGAAATAGTCATTACCTTTCTTCGACGAGCGAAGCGTGCACAGCCCGAGCGGTGCCATAGGCCGCCACTATATTAAAGGTGCTGAGTAGTTACGCCCAGGAGGTACTAGGTTAAATACAATTAAAAACAAAAAGACCCCGATTTTTCATGAAATACCCAGAACCCCAGCAAACGCTGGGGCTAAGGGTTATGAGTAAAAAGGGGTTGGATGCTTACAGTACAAGATGTTCGAAGGCTGAGGTCTGATGGAAGATGTATTAGCCAAGGAAGAGAATCATTGTAAGAAGTAGCGCGGTGGCGCTCTTGATAGTATCATAGTTCATACGTTTTTTACATTAAGTTACTGATCCAACTTAAGGGGCTTGAGATTTAAATATTCAGCACGGGCGTCGAAGCAAGGACAGTCCTTCTTGACCCAGGGAAGGTCACGATGGCCAAGGATCTGGGCATCGGGGTAATCGGCCTTCAGAGCACGCAGCAGGGCGATGAGGGTCTGCTTCTGGGCAGGGGTGCGGGTGTCGTCGGGCTTACCATTGGCATCGAGACCTCCCTCATAGCAAACGCCAATAGAGTGGGCGTTGTAGCGACGGGCATGGGCTCCAATCATATCCTCGGGGCGGCACTTGTGGAGCTTGCCATCCTTGGTGATGTAGTAATGGTAGCCAGTGGTCTTGTAACCTCGAGCCTTGTGACAGGCTTCGAGGTCTTCAGGAGAGAAGTCGCGAGTGACGCGAGTGGCTGAACAGTGACAGAT
>JAEEGK010010200.1_pt1 | contig 21712 bp, 22 predicted proteins | sample 8958771 | NCBI WGS metagenome assembly JAEEGK01 (sample SAMN16246547, study PRJNA631951) | gut metagenome | biome: gut microbiome; feature: rumen; material: SC-attached | host: Bos | place: Iran: Karaj | collected 2018-10 | reverse complement strand
CGGAACATACATATCTGCCGCAAGCGTAATTCCATATCGGTTAACGAATGTCACTTTGCTGTGTTCAACCTTATCGCTTTTGGGAAATGTCTTATCCCATTCTGTTACCAATGTAAGTTCTTCTTTTAAAAGCATTCAAAACACCTCGTAAATGCATCTTTTTCTCTTCTGATAACAAGTATACGGGATTGACATGAATTGCGCTAATGAATAAAATGAATATCATGATATTCCATTATGGCATATCACTCTATCATGTGCTTTACATTTTTTATATCTGAAAAAATTATTCCTGCCAACGGAGGATTGAATATGGAGATAAAAAACTTACGCTACTTCCTTGCAGTAGCAAGAGAAGAAAATATGTCACACGCGGCCGAAATGATGCATGTAACCCAGCCGACTCTTTCCAAGGCACTCAAGGCACTCGAAGAAGAACTGGGAAAGAAACTTTTTACCAGGCACAGTTTTTCAATAAAACTCACCGATGAAGGCATGCTTTTAAGAGACCGTGCAGAAGACCTTGTTGCAATGGCAGATAAAATAGAGCAGGAATTTGTATCCCTGGATGACATTACCGGAGGGGATATTTATTTTGGTCTTGCGGAATCATATCAGATAAGACTGCTTGCACGCGAAATAAAGAAATTAAAAGATAAATATCCTTCTTTTACATATCACATTACAAGCGGCGATACAGAGCAGGTAACGGAAAAGCTTGATAAAGGATTACTTGATTTTGCAGTTATATGCGATCCACCCAATACCGAAAAATATGAGTATCTTACTTTTCCCGATTACGACAGATGGGGTGTTGTTATGCTAAATACCCATCCTCTTGCAAAGAAAAAAAGCATTAAAGTCTCCGATCTTTACGACCAGCCGCTTTACTGCTCCGAACAAAGCTGGAATTATGAAATTAAAGAATGGGCCGGCGAACAACATCCCTTGCTTCACCTTGAAGGCTCATTCAGACTTTCTTACAATGCTTCAATGTTTGCAAAGGAAGGCCTTGGGCTCCTTCTAACTTTTGAACATTTAATCGATTGTTCAAAAGAAAGCGACCTTGTATTCAGACCGCTTTCTCCCAAACAAATAACAAAACTGTATTTAATCTGGAACAAGTACCAGACTTTTACTCCGATTGCGGAGAAATTCCTCGCACAGGTGCGTGAGTCTTTTTGACGAACTCATAAAAGAAATATTATTCTCTGTTTTTAAGCACTTCGTTCTCACTTATCCTTCCGAGTTTCTTCATAAGGATAAAATTGATTATTTCATAAAGTATCATTATTGCTCCGAATATGCAAAGATACATATACCATGTAAATTCCAAATGCATGGAACATGCAACATTTGCAATAAATGTCGGGAAAAGCATATCTATCAGCAGTTTCGATATCGGTACGCCTATTAACGCACCGATCATTATAACGACCCTGTTTCCGTCAAGATAAAGTTTTTTAACTTCTCCGCTTCTGTATCCGAGAATTTTTAAAAGAGATATTCCCTGGGAGGCACGATCAATCATTACAGACATCATCAGATACATCACTATACAGAAAATAACAATGGACATTCCGATTAACATAGTGAACATCGGCATCATCAGTTTTAAGAATATTTTGGAAGCTTTATCGATATCCGCCTTGGAAGTTACAGAGTATAATCTTCCTTCCTCTATATCGAGTTTTTCGTCTGAAAGAACCACATTGTAATAATCATCTTCTTCCCCAAAGAGTTCTCTCATACTGTCAATATCCATAAACACCGTAATTCCCACGGAATAAGGCACGACATCCTCTATCGTAAAAGCATAATCAATATCTTCAGCATTGTCCGAAAATACGATTTTTTCTCCCTTTTTGACATGATATCTCTGGATGACCGCATCGCTTGCAACCACCTTGTTTTTACCTTTTACAGGTTTTACGTTGTAATACGGATTGTCATCATCTATTCCGATTACCGTGATATCGAGATTATATCCGTACTGCTCTCTTTTAAGACTTTTGATAAAGCACGCCTCTCCGCCTTCGGGAACTTCCTTGGTCGGGTATTTGTAGGTATACATATAGTTATATGTTGTATCCTCACTGTTCAGTCTTCCGACACCTTCACATAAAACATAGCAGTCCATTCCGAGCATAAATACAAGAAGCGAAATAGCCATACCGAAAATAACCGTAACTGCCGTTCTGCTTTCTCGCAAAATCTGTCTTATTCTGTATTTGGATACAAAAGACATTTTACCGAGTTTAATGTCTTTTCCCTTGCTGATTTTCTGCTCGTTTCGTAAAAGAGAAAGAGCCGTTCTCGAAAGACTTTTGTTTATTACAAGGAAATTAACAATCGCCGCAACCACAGCAGGCATGATGACCGAATAAAACACGAGATATAAAGGTACTCTCGCAGGCATATCGGGTATGGAAAAATAACTGTAACAGTCGGCCATCTGCCATTTACATCCAAACTCGCTCATTCCGGCCAAACCGCCTATCGTACCGCCTATCAAAGCTATCATGGTCGGGATAAAAATATAATGCAAAACCAGATCGCTTTTTCTGGCGCCCAGTGAATAAAGCGCGCCGATCACACTGCTCTCGCTCTGTATCTGATGAATAACAAATACGGAAAGCACATATGTTAAAAGAACTATAACAATCACACCGGCATATAATCCTACGGTTTTGTCTATCACGACATCTCCCGCTGCACCGCCGACTCTGTTGTTTTCATCACTTCTCATAAAAGAAGTAATATTGTCCGGAGCCTCGGAAAAGATTTTATCCATCATCTCATCCGACTGTTCTTTTAAATCCTTAACACCGTCTTTTAATTCTTTTACGCCATCCTTAAGTTCGCCGGCTCCATCTACTAATTCACCGACACCGTCATCAAGTTCGTCTCCTGCGTCGCGAACCTCTTTTATGGCATCATTTAATTCTTCGGTTCCGTCATATAAATCATTTGCACTGTCTTTTAATTTTCCTGTAGCTTCCTTGACTTTTCCGACACCGTCATCAAGATCCTTGGCTCCGTTGGCAAGACTGATTGCTCCGTTTTCAAGCGAAGCCGCTCCCGATGCGGCGGATGACGCGCCGTTTGAAAGTTCTCCCGCACCCGATGCCACTGATCCGACACCTGCAGTATATCCGTTAACACCTGATACATACTGCGCCACACCGTCTAAAGAAGCTTTTGCGTTATAAACATCTGTTGCATCCATTCCGAAGCTTTCAAGCATAGCAGCAAACTTTGTGAGTTCTTCACCGTAATTGTTTCTGTTTAATGATAAAAGCGGCAGATTCGTCTGCATGGCAGCATTTATGCCGGTAATATTCTGATTTATTGTATCCTGCGTATTTTTTATGAGCCCGTCAAAAATATTTCCCGCGCCCTGATTAATGGCAGCACTGTTCTGATTTAATGTATCTGCCCCTGTTTTAAGAGAAGCAGCACCGTCTTTTAAGGAATTAAGTCCGCTTTTAAGAGAAGCACTTCCGTCTTTAAGAGATATGGCTCCGTCCTTAAGCTTTCCGCTTCCGTCCTTAAACTCTCCGACTCCGTCATCAAGTTTAACCACGCCGTCTTTGAATTCTTTTACACCGTCTAAAAGTTCATTGCTTCCGTCATATAGTTCATATAATCCGTCCTTAAACTCTTCGGTTCCGTCTTTTAATTCACCGACTCCGTCATAGAGTTCCACGGTACCGTCATATAGTTCGTCGACTCCGTCTACGAGATCGTTTATTCCGTCTGTGATTTCGTCTCTTTTGCCGTATGAATCCGCAAGCATATCTTTGTAATAAGGATCGTCAACCTGATTATAATCAAAATCAAAATCCTTAATCATCTGCTTAAGTTCATCGCTTGTCATGGCTCCGTTTAAAAGAAATGCATATGTAACATCTTCGGTTGCCGCACCTTCGTCGTTCTTTAATCTGTTATAATCTTCTGCACATACAAAGGCAGTTCCGAAAATACTCGAATCAATGGATGTATCTGAAAGCTTTCTGTAAGGCGCATCATAATCAACCGTGCTTCCGATTCCTACTACGGTAAAATCGGTTCCGTCCACGCGAATTTTGTCTCCGACTTTTATATTATTTTCCGCGCAGTATCTGTTTAATAAAACTATTTCTCCGCTTGTCGATGCTTCGTGGCCTTCGTCATATACTACAAGATCGATTTTCTCTCTGTTTTCAAACATTCTTAAAACCGAACCGTCTTCTAGCGTATAATCAAAACTCTTATGTGATTCGACGGTTACACCCTTTTCTTCGATCTTTCTTATCTCATCGTCCGTAAAAGGTGTAAAAAGAGTCACCTGGCAGTCCTCAAGCTTTGCTTCTTTTTGAAGATCTTTCGTTCCTTCGATGAGCGAATATGCGCTGTCTACAATTGCAACAACAAGAAACATACATACCGCAATAAGAATAAGCAGTGCCACGTATCTGAAGAAATTCTTTTTGATGTCACGTAAATAACGTTTAAACAAAACTCTTTTCATTACAGATCCTCCAGTTCGCTTGCACTAACTCGATTCTCATTAATATACTCACTCTTAACAAGACCGTCTTTTAGGAAGATGACTTTGTGAACCATATTTTTAATGGAATTATTGTGAGTAACAATAACCATTGTTGTATTGTATTTCTGATTAATCTGTTCAAGGAGCATAAGAATGTCTCTTGAGGTATTTGAGTCTAGCGCACCCGTAGGCTCGTCGCAAAGAAGAAGTTTGGGATTTTTTATGAGCGCTCTTGCGATAGCACATCTTTGCTGCTGGCCACCGGAAAGCTGTGAAGGAAACTTATTCTGATGTTCGGTCAGTCCCAAAACATCCATCAGTTCATTCAAATCAAGAGGATTTTTTGTAAGATACTCGCATACCTGAATGTTTTCTTTTACCGTAAGATTCGGAACGAGATTGTAAAACTGAAAAATAAATCCAAGATTGTCTCTTCTGTATTCAACCAGGTTTTTGCTTTTCATTCCGAATATTTCGGTTTTATCAACTATTATTGAGCCGGAGTCCATGGTATCAAGTCCGCCGATGCAGTTTAAAAGAGTTGATTTTCCCGAACCCGAAGTTCCCTGTATTACGCACATCTGACCTTTTTCAACCCCTGTCGAAACGCCTTTTAAAACCTGAACGTAGCTTCCTCCTTCTCCGTAACTTTTCTTTACATTTCTCATTTCAAGATACATTGTTGCTCCAATCCGCCGTTCGCCCGGCTTTTTCATTTTTACATAACATTGTTATGTAAATGTTATTTTTTTACCGCTTCCAAAAATGAAAGCGGTTTATAATCTCGTAAAATATATTAGTTATTCTTCTTTTTCTTTTTATCTTTTGCAGGGTCAACCGGAACCATTACCAGTTTAACCCATCCTATTACCAAGTAATTCATAATGCTCTGAATTCTTTTCTTTGCGACGTTTACATCTTTTTCGTGTTTTATAACGTGCACCATCGAATCAACCGTTGTATGGGCCATCCAGTGCGTCATAAAGGGATCGTAAGTATAAAACTTTGATCCGCTTACCATTGCAATCGTGGACTGCTCCAATATTTCGACGAATTCATCTATGCCATTTTCAAGTGCATCTTCTTTTGAACCGGATAATAAAAGAATGAAACTGTCATAATTCTTATATACATGGTCTACAAGCATATCAGCTATATCACTGTGATCAAGATTTCCCAAATCGAGAGAATCCATATTACTCAAAAAAGCTTGGTCTTCTTTAAAATGCTCAATTACCATCTTTTTGAGTTCCATCAAAGGAGGATTTACTATCGATGAATACAAATCTTCCTTGTTTTCAAAGAAGAAATACAAGGCTCCTGTTGTAACTCCTGCATCGGAACATATTTTTCTTAATGAAGCTTTATTGTAACCCTTTTCAAGAAATTCTTTCTTGCCCGCTTCAATCAGTTTTTTTCTTTTTTCGTAATCATTCTCGTCTTTAATCATGTCATTCCTCATAAAAAATAACACCGTTACGTAACGATGTTATTTTAGTTTCCTATTTGAGTTTTGTCAAGCCTTTTTTTGTACCGGAAAAAAACGACACATAACCCCCGTCCCCCAGTGTCAAAATATTGTTAGTATGCTGGGGCAATATCTGTCATTCGCCGATGAACTTTTGTATTGCTTCACAGGCTTCGTCCGATATTACATGTTCGATTTTGCAGGCATCCTTCTTAGATATTTCCTTATCCACACCTATTTTTTCAAACATCTTGCTTACGGCTTCGCGCCTGGAAAGAACTCTTTTTGCTACATCGATACCTTTCTCTTTTAAATCAATCTTACCGTTTGTAACAGAAATGTAGTCCTCCTCTTTTAACTGCGACAAAGCTATGCTTACACTTGGTTTAGAACGGTTAATTTCTCTGCATACATCTATCGCTCTGACTTTTTTCATACCCTTTTGGTAAAGAAGATATATTGTCAGTAAATACATTTCGCCTGCTTCATAAATTGCCATAATTTCCCCTCTGTTAATTCAGAAAACTAATTATTTTTTTATAATTTAATCATTTATTTGTTTTGGTTAGTCTTGTCTAACCGCTCTGCGTTTAAATTATATTATATGTTAAAGATACGGTCAATTACTTTTCATCAAAAAGCCCGAAACCTTATTAATTGAAGCTTCGGGCTCTTCGTGTTGTTAAACATCCTTAATTGCTTTCAAGCTTTTCGGCGGATTTTTTAAGGATCTTGGGAACTAAAATAATCGATAAAATTGCTACAGGAATTACAAGAATAAGCATTACAAACAATAACGGAGTATTCTGAATTACCAGAGCCATTTGTGCATCGTATCCAGCTCTCATTTCTTCAACTGCTTCTTCAAGAGATTCAGCAGTATTGGTCCACCAGTGAATCGAATAAGCATAGAACGAATATGCAAGCGGAATGAAACTGAATATAATACCTTTTTTGCTTGTATAACCTACAAGGAATCTGATAACTTCACTTATAAGGCCGAGCACTATCAATCCGATAACAAGTTCGTTTCCACCTTCGCCAAACACTATCAATATTACAAGAAGAAGACAGTTAAGAGTTAAGCCTGCTCCAAAGCATTGCCATCTTGAAGATATAAAGAAGTAAATAAAACTAAAGAATATCGGGAAAAATGTTCCTACATAAGCATAGCAGTAAGGATGGATTAATCCCGTTGCTGAACAAGCCATTAGTAATGCCATATAAATTAAAGATGCAAGAGGTACTTGCCATAACAGTGATTTTTTCATATAAGCCTCCTTTGTTAGTCGTAACTAACTCTAATTTATTAATAAATCGCAACCTTTCGGTTGCGCTTTATTTTTACGATAATCCGATAAGTTTTTTCCAGCCCGCAACGCAGTAATCGTCTAAATGTTTGGCATACGCCAAAGCATCTTTCTTCGAAAAATCATGAATTACAGTTTCAAAAATTGCATTCAGGTTGGATGATACAAATAAATGAATTTCTTTTTGGGATATTTTATTAATTGATATTCCTTTTTCCTTCATCATTTTCATATATTCTATTGTGGATTTTTCATCTATAGATGCCAGTTCATGTATGAAATTTTCATATCTGGTTCCCTGAGAACGACACACAAGAAGTTTAAACGCATTATAGTTATCGTATATGTACTTCATGGCCCAAACGGTCTCTTCGTCGCCTTCCCATATATCATCGGTCTTTTTACCTTTTAATTCTTTAAACTGATCGGTTAATTTACAATAATAGATTTCTTTTAATCCGGTATATGCGGGCTCAACCAGAGCGGCAAACATATCTTCTTTGCTCGGAAAATGCTTGTACAGACCTGATGCGCTCATACCGCATTCCGAAGCAATTCTTCTCATGGAAGCATCATTAAATCCATATGTCATAAATTCATCAAACGCAGCTTTTATAATTTTTTCATGATTTTCAGATTTATCCCTTGGCATATATTCCCCTTCCGGTTTTTAAGCGAACACTGTATCCCAAAAGCCTTTATTAGAATACACTGTTCGCCTACGATTGTCAAACATTTTTTTAATTTTTTTGTAATAAAATTTCATCAAGTGTTCGCCAAGCAAGCATAGCGCATTTTGCTCTGGCCGGCATATGTGAAATGTCTATCAGTGCACCCGCTTCTTCAAGTCTTTCAAGTTCTTCGTCGCTTATTTTTTCTTTAATCATTCGGGAAAAGATATCGCACAATTCTCTCGCCTCTTTTACACTTTTACCGACAATTAAATCGCACATTATATCTGCAGAGGCCTGTGATATCGCACACCCGTTTCCTTCAAACGAGCCCGCAGTGATAATACCGTCTTTAATATCAAGATTGATAATAAGATCATCTCCGCAACTTGGATTGATTCCTTCCTTCGAATAACAGCATCCTACAAGTCCGTGTTTATGCGTCGGATACTTGTTATGTTCAATTAATATTTCATTGTAAAACGTCTGACCCGCCATATTAATATCCCATCCTTGCTCTTATTTCCGACAATACTTTCAAAAAAGCATCTATCTCTTCATGAGTATTATAAAAAGCAACGCTTGCACGCACTGTAGAAGGAACTCCTAAAAGAATGTGAAGCGGCTGTGCACAGTGATGTCCTGCTCTTATGCATATTCCGGATTCGGCAAAAATCGACGCAACATCGTGAGGATGCACATCATCAACAGTAAATGTAACAATACAATTATGATTAACAGCATCCCTGTCTCCGACAATTTGAACGTTCTTTACCTGCTTTATACCTTCAAAAAGATAATCTGTCAGTTCGCGCTCTCGTTTGCTTATTTCATCAAATCCTATTTTGTTTATATAATCAATCGCTTTTCCAAAAGCATAGGCATCAGCCGCACTTACCGTACCGGCTTCGTATTTATGCGGAAGTTCCGCATAAATTGTTTTATCCTTTGATACATAATCTATCATTTCTCCGCCTTCAAGAAACGGGGGCAGTTTTTCAAGTAAATCTTTTTTGGCGTATAAAACACCCACTCCCATTGGACCATACATTTTATGAGCGGAAAACGCAAGAAAATCGACATCATCTTCAATTACATCGGTTTTCATATGCGCAACACTCTGCGTTGCATCCACACATATATATGTGTTGTTTTCGTGACATATTCGGGCGAATTCCTTTATCGGATTAATTCGCCCGATTACATTCGATACATATGCCACAGTGAATATTTTAGTCTTATGTGTAAGCGCATCTTTAAGCGCTTCCAAAGAGTTGTTTCCCTCACTGTCGCAGTCTAGAAATCTTATTACAATTCCGCATTTCTCACAAAGTTTTTTCCACGGCAGGAAATTACTGTGATGTTCGCTTGTTGCGACCAGTATCTCATCTCCTATATTAAGTACTGCCGATAATATATCTGCCGCCAGATTAAGACTCTCCGTTGCATTTTTAGTGAATATTATTTCAGAAGGATTATGGGCATTTATGAACGAAGCAGTCTTTTCTCTGGCATATTCATACGCATCTGTAGCCGCAATGCTTAAATCGTATATGCCTCGCATAGGATTGGCGTTGAAATTGGAATAAAACTCAGCTATTGCATCGATTACACATTGCGGTTTCTGCGTTGTAGCAGCATTGTCAAGGTAGATTATATTTTTGTTTTTTATGAGCGGAAATTGCTCTCTGATTTCTTTTATATTCATATTGTTTCTTTCTTTTTAACACCTGAGTCTACAAGCCTTTTATTCGGCTTTATTTACACCCAGAAAATCTCTGACCAAATCTGTGGTTTCTTCATGTCCGATTCTTGAAAGAGCCGCCTCGACCTTTGCAACGCTCAACATCTCATATATCTTTTCAATCGCGATTCCTCTGGATTTAAGATAAAAGATTACATCAATGTCCGGTTGGCCTATTGAAGCACCGTGCTCACCTTCCACATCTTCTTCTGTACATAGAATAAGTGGTGCGGACAGGCTTTTAACATCATCGTCGAGTAAAAGCACTTCTTCGCTTTCAGCGCCCTTTGATCCTGCACATCCCGATATAAAATTAACTGTCTGTCTGGAAACTTTTTCGGTATTCTTATTAAGCACTCCCGAAGACACTATCTCAGCCTCGGTATTCTTGCCCATATGATCTGCCACGTAGTTCATATCGAGGAACTGACCGTCATTTAGTATATATGCGGTGTACGAATCAAATACCGAATTATCGCCTTTAAGTTTGGCTTTTCCTTCAAGATATGCTTTCTTGCTTCCAAGCGAAATCGTAGTCATAATAAGAGAACTGTTTTCATTGACAAGTGTGTCGCTTGTTACATATATTCTTGCATTATTCGTCAGATTGATTATTACCAGTCTGAAAGTAACACCTTCTCTTATCCTGCCATCTGTTTTAACTATTATGTCTTTTTCCGCGGAATCATCACCTTTGGTCAAAAATCTCAAAATAACCGTAGAGTCCGTATTGACCGTAAAATCAAAGTCCAGTCCTTCCGTATTCTCTTCGATATATTCATCGTATACTACCGGGTTTTCATCCTCGGGTTTAATCGTTACTTTTTTAAGTTTGTCAAACAACTCTCCCATAGATGCCGACGAATCATACTCGGCGAAATTTATAATTAAATGGTTCCATGTCGGAACAGGCAGGTTGTTTATTCTTATTTTTTCAGCTTCATTCATTTTGTTTTCCTCCTATCCGATACTTCCGACCATTTCCATACGGATTAAATTGTTCATCTCAACCGCATATTCTACAGGAAGTTCCTTGGAAACATTCTCGCAGAAACCGCTGACAATAAGTGCCTTGGCTTCCTCTTCCGATAAACCTCTGGTCATAAGATAAAAGACAGCCTCATCACTTATTCTTCCTATCTTTGCTTCATGCCCGATGTCTGCATCCTTGGTACGAATATCCATTACAGGAATGGTGTCAGATTTTGAAATTGAATCAAGCATCAGCGATGCGCAGGATACCGAAGACTTGCTTCCTTTTGCCTGCGGTTTAACAATTACTTCACTTCTGAAAGTATTGATTCCGCCGCTCTTTGAAATTGATCTTGTATTCATATACGATGAGGTATTCGGTGCGTTGTGAATAACCTTTGCACCCGTATCGAGATCCTGACCGTTACCGGAAAAGGTAATTCCGGTAAATTCACTCGAGGAACCTTCGCCGTTTAAAATGCTTGTCGGATAAAGATATGATGTATGTGAACCAAACGATCCCGATATCCATTCAATCTTTCCCCCCTTTTCAACCAGGGCTCTCTTTGAATTAAGGTTGTACATATTCTTGGACCAGTTCTCTATGGTTGAATATCTGAGCGTTGCATTTTCTCCGACATAAAGCTCCACGCAGCCTGCATGAAGGCTTGCGGCATAATACTTCGGAGCCGAGCATCCTTCGATGAAGTGAAGGTATGAATTCTTCTCAATAATGATAAGTGTATGCTCAAACTGTCCTGCACTTTCAGCGTTTAATCTAAAGTATGACTGAAGCGGAACCTCCACTTTAACGCCCTCAGGAACATATACAAATGATCCGCCGGACCATACCGCTCCGTGAAGCGCTGCGAACTTATGATCTGTAGGAGGAATAAGCTTCATAAAATACTTCTGAATCATTCCTGCATATTTTTCATCCTTCATTGCTGTTTCAAGATCGGTGTATACAACTCCCTGTTTCTCAACTTCGGCACGAAGATTATGATATACAATCTCGGAATCGTACTGCGCGCCGACGCCTGATAATGATTCCCTTTCAGCCTGAGGTATACCCAGCCTCTCAAATGTTTCTTTTACATCCTCAGGAACATCTTCCCACTTGTTTCTCATCTTAGCCTTCGGACGAATATAAGTGATTATACGGTCCATATCAAGGCCTTCTATGGATGGTCCCCAATTGGGCATTGAAGTTTTATGGAATATTTCCAGTGATTTTTGTCTGAACTGTCTCATCCATTCGGGGTCACCCTTTTCTTTTGATATCTCGTCTATTAAATCGGATTTTATACCGCGTCCGAGAACATCCTCTTCATCAACTTTAAAACGAAAGTCATATATGCTCTCGTCTATATCTTCAATATATGTTTTTTCTTTCATAGCTTTCCCGTCTCTTTAATCATTTTTACAATACTCTTCAAATCCGTTTTTGTTTATTTCGCCTATAAGGCATGACGAACCGCTCTTAACTATCTTGCCGTCTACAAGAATATGTGTCTTATCAACATTTAAGTTATCAAGAATCCTTGTGCTGTGTGTGATTATTAAAAGCGTACCGCCGTTCTTCTGATATTCTTCCACACCTTTGGAAACAGTTTTAACGGCATCGACATCAAGGCCTGAGTCAGTTTCATCTAAGATTGCGAACTTCGGATTGAGCATAAGCAGTTGGAAGATTTCCGCTTTCTTCTTTTCACCACCGGAGAAACCGACGTTTAAATCTCTGTCTATATATGATTTATCCATATTTAAAACATCACACACTTCTTTGCATTTTTTCATATAGTCCCAAAGCTTGATGTGATTCTCACCACCCTGTTCCAAAGCACTTCTCGTAAAACTGCCCAAAGAAATTCCCGGTACGGGTACAGGATCCTGAAATGTTAAAAAGATACCTCTTTTAGCTCTTTTATCAGTATCTTCCTCTGTGATATCTTCACCTTCAAAGAACAATTCTCCTTCAGTGACTTCGTATTTCGGATCATTCATAATTGCATGTCCGAGTGTGGATTTACCTGCTCCGTTCGGTCCCATCAACACATGTGTTTCGCCGGGATTAATATTAAGGTCTATTCCTTTAAGAATTTCCTTGTCGCCGACCGAAACATGTAAATTTTTTAATTCTAAAATAGCTGACATCAAAAAACTCCTTTCTTTAACACCTATCCGCCTATTGCATAAATAGGTATATTCGTCAAAAAAATAAAGCATTTCGCTTCATTAATCACTGCTTTTTAGCGAACGGTGTACTCTTAAACTTTTATTAGAATACACTGTTCGCTAACGTATGTCAATAGTATTTTTATTTTATTTGGAAATTACTTCCCACATATACCCCATGTTTTTAAAACCGCCTTCGGGAGCGCAGCTTTTACACATTTGTCCGTCCGTGCATCCTGTGCATTTCGAACAGTCATGGCCTTGTGCTTCCTGATAGCCCGTTCTTCTGATAATGCCCATTTTTTCGAGAAACTCTATATCTCTTTTAACCTGATCTGCAGATTCCCCGAGTTCTTCTGCGAGCATTTCGAGGGTACGTGATTTTCCGTCTTTTAGAAGTTCCAATAATTGTTGCATATAAGCCTCTTTAGAAGATTAATAATCCGAAGTAATATGCGGCACCTGCGAGAAGAAGCGCTACTACCGTGTAATAAACAGCGATAATCGATGTCCATTTTGCGGAATGTGTCTCCTGGTATGTGGCTGCCAAAGCAACGATACAGGGCATATTGAATGTCATTGCAAATATAAGCGCAAGAGCTTCGGGCTTTGCTATATTGGCTGTAAGCAGTTCATTGATATTGCTTGCCTGTTCGGCCGCCATAAGAGATCCGAATGTAAGGTTTCCTGAGTTCGAATAAAGCATGCTTAAGACTCCGAGTGCACCTTCTTTTCCGAGTGAAGAAGCGAGGAACGCAAGGAATGTCTGCCAGCTCATACCGATAAGCTTTGTCGCAGGTTCAACGAAATGACCGAATTTGTACAAAAGGCTGTTGGTGATATTTCCGTCCTTCGTAAAAGATAAAAGCCAGAAAACAAATGCAACTATGAGTACAACCTTGGTTGCTCTTATAAAAGTATCCTTTGTTCTGCCGAATACATAACGAAGAAGTGCACCCCATCTGGGTTTATGATAAGGAGGAAGTTCCATTATCATACCGTATCTTTCTTCGGGTTTAACTAAAAATCTTCCGAAAATAAATCCCGTTACACATATATGAAGCACGGTAACTATGAGTATCGCCAGGATTATTAAGGGCGACCATGCTCCGAAAAAGATAGTGGATAACATTGGTATTACTGCCCATGCGGCACCGCAGGGAATAGCCCACGAAAGCGCGATGGTAAGGACCTTCTGACCCCAGTTGTCAATTACTCTTGTTCCCGCAGCACCACCCATGGTACATCCGAAGCTTATAAGAAAAGGCATTACGCTCTTTCCCTGAAGACCGAATTTGCTCATGGAGTTGTCAAACACATAGGAAACTCTGGCCATTAGGCCGATTTCTTCGAGTAAACCGAATACAAGTGTTACACCGAATACAAATCCTAACATTTGAACAACGAATCCTACACATCTTATTAATATGTCGCAAAGAAGCGAAGCAATAATCGCAGGACAGCCAATTCCCAGCAAGAAAGCGTTCAAAGGATCCGGAATGCTTCCTATAGCACTTCCCAATCCCATCAGAGGGAGTGCGGGAATAAACGATGCAATAAGACCTGCAAATATAATTGCTATAACAATTACCTTGCCCCATATTCTGTGAGTTATAAGTCTGTCAAACTTACCCAGTGAGGCGGTTTTTTTGTTTGATGTAACAACACCTTCAAGTAATCCGTCAATCCATGCAAATTTAGACTCACCCGTAACTACTACTCCGTTTTTAACGGATGAAACTATTTTTTCAAACTCTTTTACAAGGTCTGCGGAAAGCACTTCTTTTATCTTGGCGGATACAGGCGCATCGCCCTCGATAGCCTTAACCGCAAGCCATGTTTTTGAATATCCCGGAATGACGCTCTCGGGAATCATATCTTTTAATTCATTAAAACCTTCAATCGATGCGTATTTCTCTTCAAGGGCTGAGTAGTCCAGAATGGTTTGTTTCGTAATCGATTCTTTTAATGCTTTATAGAATCCGTCATAGGATTTCTTATCAGGTGCCGAAAACGGAACTACAGGTATTCCTAATTTCATCTCAAGAGCCTTTGCATCGACTGTCTTACCCTGAAGTGCAGCCACATCGCTCATATTAAGCAATAGGAAGCAGGGAACATTTATTCCCGCATAATCTGCCAGCATATAAAGGCTTCGGCTAAGCTGTGAACTGTCGGCTAGGATACATACGACATCCGCCTTTCCCGAGGCGATATAATCTCTTGTAATCATCTCTTCGTCAGAGTTTGCCGAAAGGCTATAAGTACCGGGTAAATCGGCTACAATATATTTCTTATCTTCGTACTTGAATGATCCCTCTTTTTTCTCTACAGTTTTGCCCGGCCAGTTACCCACATGCTGATGCATGCCTGTTAAGGCATTGAACAGCGTGGACTTACCGGAGTTTGGCTGACCAAGCAGCGCTATTACGAATTCGTTATCTGAAGTCATCAGGCTCTTACCTCCATTTCTATGTTAGAACAGTCTTTTCTGTTAAGTGCAATCATCGTATCTCTTGAATAAACAAGGATAGGTCTGTTCTTTTCATTCTTAATCATGGATACCTTGCATCCGGGTGTAAGTCCTATTGAAGTGATTCGGCTTACAAATCTCGCATCGCCGCTTACCGACACTATCGTGCCTTCAGCTCCTTTTTGCATGTCTGTGAGTTTGCTCATTTCATCCTCCTAAAAAAATCTCTATGGAAAAGCCTCCTGCAAAAACAGGAAACGAACCATCATAAAAGATAAAAACTAATTTGCTTTAATCGAAAGCATTGTAAAGCCTGCTTTGGATACTATGCTTCCTGCTTCTGCTCTTTCTAACTCATTCTTGGACAACAGATTTACCTGCTTTTTCTCAAGATTGGCCTTTGCCCAAAAGCCATCGCGAGAATTAAACTCGTTTTCGATTTTTCTGACACATCCGCTGCAGTGCATTCCGTCAACATCCAATACATAACTGTAAGGATAATTCTTTTTATTCTTGTCCTTAACTTTCACCTTTGCGGGTGCTGCATCTTTCTCACCGCAGCAACTCGAACCGTATTTAATTCTTTTTATTATTCCTAAAACAGCTAATACTACTACAACTGCAAGTATCGCTAAAACGGCAATTGTTCCGCCCATAATTCTTTCCTTTCAACCTGTCTTTACGACAAGTTCTTCAAAATCAATTCCTCTGTCAAAAGCCTTGCTGTAGGCTTCCTTACATTTTTTATACTGTTCAAATATCTTTTTTGCTTCTTCACAGTTGCTGTAAGCCTTCCAGCATCCTGTGCATTTAACCCCATCGCAGGGATTTTTCATAAAGCACTTAACATCGGAGGGAGGATATCCTAAAAACAATCCTATTTCATGTGGAAAATCAACATCATTTTTCAAGTGTTTAATCAGGTTATTTAAACAAACATCACAATTGTTTAGCGGATATCCTTTTTCTTTAAGCAATCTTGAGGCCTCCGGTTGTTGCAAATCTTCCTTAAGCATTTCCGGTCTGTAAATGTATATAAGAGTACTGTCTTGGCTCTTTTCAATCGGGATAATTCTTATTCCCTTTTTAACTACTTTTTTATTTAACCTGCAGACTTCTTCGTTTAATTCTTTTCTGTTCTTTTTAATCGAGAAAAGACTGCCTGTCTTAATGCCCGCCAGTGTCGGTGAGCAATATTCAATCAAAGATTTCTGAATCATCCCTTTCCCCTTTTGATGTATTCAGTCAATAAAATATATGTAAGTCCTATTAAATCTTCCTAGCCACAAGATGTAATCTTGCTTTCTTGGCGCTTTCTAAAAGTTCGATTTGTAATCCTGCTTTATCACAGTATTCCTTAATTTCATCAAGAGATTTTGCTCCTACATCACCATGTCCTGCCAAATTGGCCAAAGGCATTTCAATGTGATTCATAATCCAAAGTACCGGTTTGGCCGATGTATAATCCTGTAAGATAAGCCTTCCGTTAGGTCTTAATACGCGTTTTACGCTGTTAAAGAAATTCTGCGGATTCGGATAATGATGAAAACTGTTAGAGCATATGATTGCATCAAACGAGTTATCTTCAAAAGGAAGGTTCTCGCAATCGCCCACTACCCAATCCACACCTTCAAGATTCTTTGACCTTCCAACCTCTATCATTCTCGGTGTAATATCCAGACCTGTATAATGTTTGCTCGGATCTTTTTCATATAAAAGAGATATCATCGGACCCGTTCCACATCCGCAGTCAAGCAAATCCTGATATTCTTCCTTTTCGAGTTCACCGGCTATATACGGATAGTCATCCTTGCAGATTTCATATATACCCGCATGGCTTGATTCATATATATCAGCCGCCTTGGTAAACTCTTTTATTGTCAAATCCTTATATTCTTTTTCTGTTTTCATATTTCTTTTATCTTTACCTACTTTGTGGCAATCACCGTAATCCAAGGTTTTGATTCGTGGTGAAAGGATTTAATATCTGTGAATCCGGCAGCCGTAAGTGCTGATTTAATATCGTCTATCGTGTAACACTTCATACCGTCAATTATCTTTTCAAATTTTAGACTGGTTTCATCTGTACCGTCAGATTCATTTACGATCATAAAAGAACCGCCCTTTTTCAACACCCTCGCAACCTCGCCGAAGCATCTTTCAAGGCCGGGCCAGAAATATATCGTTTCAAATGCGGTAGCCAAATCATATTTTTCTTCAGGCAAATCAAGTGCTGAAGCATCACCCTGATTTACTTCCATTTTCTTTGCGGCAATTGCTTCTTTGTTGTAATCTCTGGCTTTTGCAACAGACACTTCCGAATAATCAATTGCAGTAACGTAGCTTTGGGGATATTTCTTTAATATCTCTCCTGCATTTCTGCCTCCGCCACAGCCTATCTCAAGGACTTCCGACGGAGCATCTATAATAAGATGTGCTATGCCCCAGTCTGCCATCTTGGCGTGTCCGCCATTCATTCCGTTTACCATCATTCTTCCAAGTGTGCCTTCAGGCTTTCTAGTCTGACTCACAAAGTTTTTGTAAAGACCCATTATATCCTCCCTGTAGGTTAGCCGAACCTAACTGATAATACGATTAATTGGCGGCTAAAGTTAGTCCGCTTTAACCGCCAATTAGTTTATATCACACTATTTTCAATAGTTCAATATTTTTTTGTATTTTTTTATTTTGACACTGGGGGACGGGGTTTTTGTGTCATATATCTTCTTTAAGAATCTCTCGTTTTACCAACAATCTTCCGCCCATAAACATGACTATCCATCCGAAGCTTTCGAAGCCCGAACAGAATCCGTTGAATTTCCAAGGAATAATAAGTTCTAAAAGAAAACCTATTCCGGCAATAATCATAGGTGATCCAAGTATCCATATTTTAGGGAGTTTAAATGTTCCTTTAATAACCAGCGCAGTCCAACTGAAAAGAACCGCTGCTTCGAAAGCGAAAAACGTAACCCAATACGGAACAGCCTGTACCATGTAAGAACGATTCCACATTGAGACCGCTAAATTGGTGTTGCCTCCTGCCGCTTCATACAAAACATTATAATTATGTATAAGCGTACCACATTCAAGGTGAAAATACATAAAGCTCATCACTCCTAGAACCAATCCCGCGATATACATATGTATCCAAATCTTATCCCATTTGCTTTTACTCTCATTAAGTTTAACGTGAAGGAATTTCACGAAAGGAAGAGTCGCCAGTGTATAACATCCCGTTCCTATAAGACCTCCGATATTTGATACCGCTATTCTCCAGTCTGCAATGGTCAGCCATCCTGAAGATATCATTCCCGATATTTCAGTACTTTCCTTAGGTTCAATCCCCATACAATAATCACCAATCATGCAAAGAATCATTCCCGGAATTACCCAGAGCATCATATTATATATTTTTTTCAACTCTCCTCTTTTCATCTTTTTTCCTCTCATTTTTGACACTAAAACCCCGTCCCCCAGTGTCATTATTTGTTTCTTTTAGGAAAGAAAGGAACACATCTGTTTACATGTTTTTTATAATCTGCGTATTCGTCACCATACAATTTAATGAGCCATTTTTCTTCTGTATTTATTAATACTACAGTCATAATTATCCAGTTAATAACCGGAAGAATAAGCATCCAAACATTATGCCATATAAGAGTAACTCCGATTAATGTAATCCAAATGCCGCTGTACATTGGATTTCTGACCCATGCGTATATTCCGTCTGTTTTAAGTTTGTTTTCTGAAATGTTCTCATCCATACCGGAGCGAAGCGCACCCATAAACCATATAAATGCTCCAAGCAAAATCAATACTGCACCCACTATACGAAATATCAAAATCCAAGGCGAACCAAGGACACCAATCTTAAAAACATGCCCTAAAAGAATAATCCCAAGAATCGTTACCGCCAGCATCCCGCAAATCATGTAAGGGCCGATTCCATATAAAGGCAATTTTTGATTTTCTTTAATATAATTTTTCATCTTAAAATACACCGGCTTTCCATATATCTTTTATTTTTTACCGACAAGCAAAGTTGAGCCTGTCAATCCAATCCAGCCCGCTTCACCTTTATTCATAAACTTGCCGTTATCCGTAGGGATGAGTTTGACATCTTCATAACCCTGTGATTTCAGTTTGTTTACAAAGGCCTGCATATCACCGTATCTGGATTTGGACATGATATCGTGAATTGCGAACGTGCCTCCTTTTTTAAGAACACGAAGTGTTTCTTCGAGGAGTTTCTGTTTGTCATATCCTGATATATTGTGATATACGTAATTGCTTGTTACCGCATCGAAAGTTTCATCTGCAAAATCAAGGTGTGTCGCATCGCCTTTTTCAAAGCTTGTATTATTTACGCCTTCAGCTAATGCATTGTTTTCGCATAACTGTTTGGAGAAAGATGCGTATTCTTTGCCCCATCGATCAATACCAACCATCTTCGCATTAGGATTTCTCTTGGCGCATGCTATAGTTAAAGCTCCGCTTCCGCATCCTACATCAAGTCCGACACCGCCATCAGGAATGTCAACATAAGACGCTGTTCCGTCTATTATTTGTTTGGACATCTGTCTTTTTCCGTTATAAGAAAACTTCCTGTAAGCAAGTATTGACCAGACTGTCGCCGCTCCACATCCCACGGTTCCGAGTCCCAAAACAATCTTAATGATAATTCTAAAGGGGTTAGGAATTATTCTGCCTATTATATTTGCTATAACAAAAAGAATGCCCAACACTGCGGTTCCTGCAGCGTATCCATAAATCATTCCTTTAGGTACCCAATTCTTATAATCCGGTTTCATATCTTTCTCCTTCCAGATTCAACAAAATAATTAATAACAAACGTCATCTGTTAGTTAAGACTAACTTACATTATAAAACTATTCTTTAATAAAAGCCACAAAAAAAGAAAATAGAAAGCCGTTTAATATTGCTTTTTATGATTTTATTCTTCGCATGATTGCTGCTTAGGCCGAGGTTTGCAAAGATACCATATGAGCATATACGCCGTTTTCATTCATAAGCGAATTATGATTACCGCGCTCAACGATACGACCGTCAGATATAACAAGTATCTGATCAGCATCTTTGATTGTCTTAAGTCTGTGTGCAATTACAAGTAAAGTCTTATTCTTACAAAGTTCGGAAATAGCTTCCTGGATTGCTCTCTCGTTATCTGCATCAACGCTTGCCGTAGCCTCATCAAGTATAACTATCGGAGCATCCTTTAATATACATCTGGCAATCGATATACGCTGTTTTTCGCCACCCGAAAGAGAAGCTCCTCCTTCGCCGATTATTGTGTTGAATCCATCGGGAAGCTGCATGATGAAATCATAGCATCTGGCTTTCTTTGCTGCTTCTTCGACTTCCTCTTTCGTGGCCTCGGGACGTCCGATTGCAATATTGTTGTAAATCGTATCCTGGAATAAATATACTCTCTGAAATACCATGCTTATCTGGTCCATCAAACTTCCCAGAGATATATCTTTTACATTTTCACCTTTAACTTTAATCTGTCCGTTCTCAACATCCCAGAACCTCGCAAGAAGAGACGCAACGGTTGATTTGCCTCCTCCGGAAGGTCCCACAAGGGCTGTCATTTCTCCGGAATTTACGGTAAACGAAATATTCTTAAGCACGTCTTTATCTGTATATCCGAAGGTTACATTATCATATTCAATTTCTACATTATCTTCGGCATTTTTCATGTCGGCGGTAATTGCTTTTTTGCCTTCATCTTTTAATTCTTCTGCGGCAAAAACTTCTTCAATTCTGTCAAGCGCGGCATCCGTTACCGTAAGTCTTGCCATCTGACCGTAGTAAGCCTTTATGGATGTAAACAGATCAAACAAAAACAGAGTCATGCCCATCATATATACATCCGTCATCTCTCCATAAACAAACATTAAAGCCGACAATGCAAGCATCAGAGATGTTCCGATACCGAATGTAATATAAAGCGCTCTTGCGCAGGGTGCGTAAGCCATCTCAAATCCGATACTTTCCCTGCAGCTTTTTTTGAATTCATCCGAAAGTCTCTTGGACTTTTCCCCGAGCATGTTATATGACTTGATAATTCCTATTCCTTCTGCAAAATCAAGCACTTCCTCCGTAAGAGATTCGCTTCCTTCCTGCTTGATGACAGAATGTTTAAGTGATGTCTTAAGCATCCAGTCTCCGACTATCAGAAATGCAACGACTATGATAACCGAAGTTATTCCAAGCCTTATATCCATGAAAAACATCATTGCAACCATGAGTGTCTGAGAAATAATAAATGTTACGAGTTCCGATAAAACACCCATGCAGTTTTCCTCGATAAACACCATGTCTGTCGAAAGAACCGCGCT
>JAEEGK010010197.1_pt1 | contig 21715 bp, 15 predicted proteins | sample 8958771 | NCBI WGS metagenome assembly JAEEGK01 (sample SAMN16246547, study PRJNA631951) | gut metagenome | biome: gut microbiome; feature: rumen; material: SC-attached | host: Bos | place: Iran: Karaj | collected 2018-10 | reverse complement strand
AAAATTTAAAAAACAACATTAAAATTAAGACAAAAAAAAAAAAAAAAAATAAAATAAAATTTAAAGTTTATACTTAATATTTAACAACAAATCTTTTCAAAAAAGAAAAAAAAAATAAAAAAAAAAAAATATAAAAAGCTATAAAAACCATATTAAAAAATAAAAAAAGATTTAAATAAATTTAAAAAAAATGACATCTCTCGAAGATGACATAAAAGAAGAGCCAGTACCATTTTTAATATACGATTCCAACACAAAAAGTAAGTTTAACCAAATAAAAAATTATAGTATTCACATTAACAGAACAAGGAGAAGAAGTGATAAAATCATTTAATGGTGAATTTGGTGTAATAGCAGTAGCAGGAATGTACAGAACAGGAAAATCATATTTATTAAATAGAATGTTATTAAATAAACAAAAAGGTTTTTCAGTTGGTCCAACAGTTAATCCTTGTACAAAAGGTCTTTGGATATGGTCAAAACCAATTTATGGTAATTCTGATAAAGGAAAAAGACTTCCAATATTATTAATTGATACAGAAGGTTTTGGTGCTTTAGATACTGATTCAAATCATGATATTAGAATATTTACTTTAGCTATTTTATTAAGTTCTTATTTTGTTTATAATTCTGTTGGTTCAATTGATGAAAATGCTCTTCAAAATTTAAATTTTGTAATTAATTTATCTAAATTTATTCATTTAAAAAATGGAGAAAAAGAAACTGATCCTGAAGAATTAGCAAATTTATTTCCTAGTTTTCTTTGGGTTTTAAGAGATTTTTCATTACAATTAATTGATGATGATGGTGAAACTATTACACCAAAAGAATATTTAGAAAAAATATTAGAAGGTACTAAAAATATGCAAGATCCAAAAAATAAAATAAGAAAATTAATTAAAGCATATTTTAAAGATAGAGATTGTTTTACAATGATAAGACCATTAACAAATGAAGGTCAATTACAAAATTTAGAAGATTTACCTTTAGAAAAATTAAGACCAGAATTTTTAGATCAAATATTAAATTTAAAGAAAAAAATATTAGGAAGAGTTAAAGTAAAAAGTTTAAATGGTAAAGCATTAAATAAAGAAATGTATTTAAATTTAATTAAAAATTTAATTGCTTCAATGAATTCTGGTAATGTACCAAATATTGAAAATACATGGATGTCAATGTGTAGAGTTGAATCATATAAAGCATTTGAAGAAGCAGAATTAATATATGAAAATTATTTAAAAGAAAATATTGGAAATACTGAAGAAAGTTTAGAAGAAATTCATAAAGAAGCAAAAGAAAAAGCATTTGATTTATTTAAAAAAAAAGCTTTAGGTGATGCTGCAATTGAATATGGAAAACAATTAAAAGCAAAAATAAAAGAAAAATATTCTTATTATTCTAAATTACAAGATGAAGAAAATAAAGGAAAAATTATTAGAGTATTAAATAAATGGTATTCAATTTTAGAATCAAGAATTCAAAGTAATGAATTTAAATCAATTGATGAAATAAGTAATGATTTTATTTCACTTGAAGAAAAATTAAATGAAACATTTCCAAATTATAATGGAAAAACTGAATTATTTAATGATTTTAAAACAAGAATTTTTGCTTATGCAGGACAATATTTTGCAGCAAAAGCAGATTCAGAAAAAAAATTTATTCAAGAACAAAATGAACAAAAAATACAAAAATTAACAACTGATTTAGAAACAGTAAAAGCAAATTATGAGAAAGAAAATGAAAAAAAACAAATAATATTAAAACAAAATAAAAATCAAATAACTGATTTAAAAGATGAAGTAAATCATTTAAAAGAAAGTTTAGCAGTAAGTGAAAAAGAAAAAGAAATATCAGTTAGTAATTTTAATAATCAATTATCAAGAATGAAAGATGAATATGAAAGAAAATTAAAAGAAAGTGATAAAAGAAAGAATTTAAATGAAGAAAAACAAAAAGAAGCAGAAAGAAAAGCAATAACAATTAAAGCAGAATGTGATAAAGAAAAAGCATTATTAAATCAAAAAATAGATCATTTAACAAGACAAATTGATGATTATGCAAAAAGAGAAAAAGAAACAAAACAAGAAATAAATTCTCAATTAAAAGAACAAAGTATTGCATATAAAGATAAAGTTGATAAATATGAAAAAAATATTAAATCATTAACAAGTGAAAATGATATGTTAAAAGAAAAAATAGTTGATTTAGAATCAAATATTCAAAGTACAGAATTATTATTTCAAAATGAAAAAACTAAAAATGAAGAATTAACAAATAAAACAACAAAAGAAATTAATGATTTAAATAATAAATTAACTTCTTTAAAAAAAACAACAACTGAAGAAAAAGAAAAATTAGAAAATGAAAATAATACAAAATTAAATGAATTAACATCAGAATTAAATTCATTACAATTAAAATTAGAAGAAGCAGAAGTAAAACAAAAAACAATTGAAGATACTTCAAAGACAAATTTATCTAAAATGGAAAGAGATATTGCAATATTAAAACAAGAAAATCAATTATTAAAAAGTCAAAATGAAGAATTAAATAATAGAATAAATGAACAAAAATCATATTATGAAAATATAATACAAAATTTAGAGAATAAAGCATTTAGTGTTGATCATGAAGAATTTCAAAAAAAAATTGATGAAGTTAAATCTTATTATGAAGAAGAAAAGAAAAAATCAGAAAATGCTTTTGAAAAAATAAAAAATAATTTAAGTAATCAAGTTGATAAATTAACTGATTCTTTAAATAAATCTGAATTAAATTTAAAAAATACAAGAGATGAATTAAAACATGTAAGAGAAGATACAAAAATTACTATTGATAAATTAACAAAAGATAATTTAAATATGCAAGAAGAGAAAAAAAAATTAAATAATTCTATGAATGAAAATAGTAAAAAAATGAATCAAAAATTAAAAAATTCAATTTCTGAAATGGAAAAAAAATTAGAAGAAAAAGAAAATTCACATCAAAATGAAATTATTGAATTAAATAAAAATTCAGAAGAAACTTTAAATCAATTAAAAACTTTATTTGAAACTGAAAAAATGAGATTAGAAGAAAAATTAAGAGATGAAAAAGAAAAATATGAAAAAAAAATATCAAATTTAATAGAAGATTATGAAAATAAATTAAAAGATCAAGAAAATGAATTAAAAGAAGAAAATGAAAATTTACAAAATGATTTAAATGATTTAAATCAAGGACATAATCAATTTGTAACAAATGCAGAACATGAATTTGAAATGTTAAATCAAAAAATATTAACATTAAATTCTTCTTTAAAAGAAGCAAAAGATTCTTTAAATTCAGAAATAGAAAAAAATAAAATTAATTTAGACCAACTAAATGAACAATTTAATAATGAAAGAAGAGATTATCAAAATAAAATTGATAATATAAGTAATGATTTAAATAGTAAAGAAAAAGAATTTGCAGCAATGAATTCAAAAAAAGAACAATTAGAAAAAGTAATTGAAGATAAAGATTCAATTATAAATCAAATGAAAGAAGAATATTTAAAAGAAAAAGAAGAATTAAATTCAAAAAATGAAGAATTAAAAAAAAAATATAATGAATTAAATGATGGTTCAATGATGAGAAATTTAGAATTTACAAGAGATAATGCATTATTAAATCAACAAATTGAATATTTAAATAAAAAAAATGAAGAAACTAATAAAGTTATTGAAGGAAATCAAAAAAGATATGAAGAAAGATTATTCGCTTTAAGAAATGAAGTTGAAAAAGATTTAAATGAAAAATTTGAAAGAATTAAAAAAGAAAAAAGTGATTTAGAAAATAAATTATTAACTAAAAAAAAAGAAATGAAAGATTTAGAACAATCTTTTATTAAACAAAATCAATTAATTGTTAAAGATAAAGATAATTTAACAGAAAAATTAACAAATTTACAAAAAAGTTATGATGAATTAAAAGAAAATTTTAATAAAGAAAAATCAGATAAAGAAAAACAAATTAATCTTTTATCAAAAGAAAATACTTCATTTAAAAGTAATTTAAATTCAAATGAAAAAACATTAAAAACAAAAATAGCAGAATTAGAGACTTTATTAATGGATAAAACATCACAATATGAAAAAGATCAAATTTTATGGGAAGGTAAAATTAAATTTGTTGAACAACAAAGAGATAATTTAAAAAAAGAACAATTAGATTCAAATAAAAGATTTGAAAATATGATTGAAACAATTCAAAAAAAAAGTAATTCTGAAAAAGAAAAATTAGAAAATTCAACTCAAAATACAATTGCAAATTTAGAACAAAAATATCAAAAACAAATAAAAGATATTCAAGAAAATCATAATAAATTATATTCAGAATTATTAAATAATAATAAAGAATTAGAAAAAGAATTAAAAAGTTTAAGATTAGAAAATGAAATGAATAAAAATAAAAATTCAAATTCAAAAGATTTAAATAAAAAATTAGATGAAATAAATAAAGAAAAAGAGAAATTAAAACAAAGAGAAGAGACATTAAAAAATGAATATGATGGAAAATTATCAGAATTAACATCATCAAATGATAAAGAAAAAGAAAATTTAAGAAAAAAAATATCAGATATAGAAAAAAATTTAAGAGAAGCTGAAGGAAAAAGAGGAACTTTATTATTAGAATTAGAAAAAGAAAAAGCAAAATGGAATATTGAAAAAGATAATTTAACAACAAAATATGCAGAATTAAATGATAAATTAATTGCACTTGAAAAAAAAATGAAAAATTATTAAGAGATAATGAAAAATTAAAAAATGAAAAAAATCAATTAAGAAAAATAAATATGAAAAATGATAAATTTTCTTTAATGTATAGAGAAGGAAGTTCTATTTTAAGTAATTCAAATTTAACTTCTGGAAGAGTTTTTACTGGAACAAGTAATAATGTTAATTATCAAAAAGATATGTTTAAAATTTTAGGTGATGTTGATTCAAATTCTTCTAAAGTTGATACTGATAATAGTACAACTAGTTCTAAAATTAATAAAAAAAATGATGGAAAATAAACATTTTTTGTTTAGATGATTTTTTATTATTTATTATATATCTTTTGATATTATTTATTTTATCTCTTTTCTTTGCTTTTGAAATTAAATTTTTTATTTTTTAAATATTTATTACCAAAAATTATTTTTTAAATTGTATTCTTTTTATTTATATTTTTTTTTTCATTTAATATCTTATTTTAATATTTATATTAAAAGTATTAGATTATTATTTTTGATATAAAAAAAATTGAATATTAAAAAATATATTAATATATATTATTATATGATAATAAATTATAAAAGATATGAAAAATATGAAAAAATAAATTTTTAAATACTAAAAATGAAAATATTATATTTTTAATATATCAAATATTAAATAAAAAAATTTAATTTTTAATTTAAAAATGTTTTATTTTTTTTTCATTTAAATCATTTTTAAATTCACTTGTATAATAAATATCTTTTGATAATAAATTAAAAGATAAATTATCAAAAATTCTTTTACTATTAATAACAAAAGTAGTTAAAATAACAAATCTATATTTAGGAAATTTCTTATTTAAATATCTAATACAACCAATTTCAGAATAAGTAATTCCTCCAACAAAAACTAACATAACAACATTTCTTTCATATTTAGGTTCGAATATATTATTTTCTTTTTCAGGATAAAAAGTTTCACCTGGAATTTTATTTAATATTTCTTTAATACTAAACCATCCTTTTTTAAAAATATTTTCAATAAGTCTTATTGTAATTGGACAAAATCCATTAAAAACATAAGAAGAATCATTTGGTTCATATACATTAACATTTTTATTAATTAATTCTAATTTTTTAAGTAAAAATTTATAAAAATCATTTCCATCTCTTTTTTTAATTAATTTAATTTTTTCTAAATTATTCCATAAAATTAAACTTTGAAAACCATAAATTAAATTAATATCTTTTTTATATTTATTAATTATTTTTTCTTTTAAACCACCTTTTACTTGACAAAAAATAATAATTAATTTTAAAATTGAATATAAATTTCCTTTTTTATTAATTTCATTATCAATAAAATTTAATATTTCATCAATATCAAATTCATCAGAAAGCATTAATTGTTCTAAATTTAATCTTCTTTTAAATAAAGGATGTGAAATTGATTCTGAAATATATTCTGCAATATTAATATGATTTGATAAAGAAGTTCTTTCATTATTAACTTGATTTACTTTTGTTAAACTATCATGTATTCCTTTTATATTATCAACTTTTTTTCCCATTTCAAATATTTTAGAATGTGATTTTAATCTTTTTGGTAAAAAATTTCTTATTTTATTAAAATTATAATCTTTAATCATATAATAAAAATTATCTTTTTCATTTAAAAAAATTATTTGATTTTTCTTTTCTTTATTTTCAATTATTGAAGAATCAACTGTAATTGAATTTAAATCAATATTAAAAAAATCATCAATTATTCCTTCATAATTAAATTGACTTGCAAATGGAGTAATAAAATCAATATTTCTATCAATCATAATACAAGATAATATTTCTAAATTAATACTTTTTTGATTTATTATATTAATATTATTAATATTTTCTTCATCTTCACTTCTTAAAATTAAATCATATAAATTTTTTGATTTATCACCTTTATAATAAAAATTTTGTATTTTACCAAACATAAATTCAATTTGTGTTATAATTTCACTTAATCTTAAAAGTGAAGTAATATCATTTTTTATAAATAAATTTTGAAAAGTATTTTCATCTTCTAAAGACAATAAATCATAATCTAAAGGAAAAATATTTAAAGGAAAATTATAAAAAGTATAATTTTCAGGAAAAATTAATTGTATTATATTTTTATCAGAAGTAATTGGTTCAATTAAATTTAAATCAATTTGAGGATACATTAAAATTGAATAATTAGTTTCTGGATAATAAAAATTTCCTTTTTTTTTTCTGATTGTATTTTATTATACATTAAATAATATTGATCATTTATATTTGAAAAAAATTCTCTTGATTTTGGTATTATATAAATTATTTTTGTTGCATCTGTTTCATAAGGACAATTTTCTAATACATAAATTGTTCTTTCAATATTATATTTTTCAAGAATTGAAGGTGTTATAATAAAATTTAATTTTTTTATTATTTTTTTACTAGTTATTATTATTGTTTTTTTATCTTCTCTTTGTTTATTTATCTATTTTTATTTTTAAAAAATTATTCTTTTACTTTTGAAAATATTTCTTCTAATTTTTCTATTACTTCTACTTTAAAAAGAAATAAATCTATTGAATCAAAAGGATTTTCTGGTTTTTCAGGAATAATAAAATCATCTTCCATATTAGTTAAAAAATATATTATTTTATATATTTAAAATATAATAATTTATAAATAAATATTTTTAATTAATAAAAATAATAAATCAAAAAAAAAAAAATATTTTTAAAACAAAATTTATTATTTATTATTATAATGGGAGGAAAAGAAAGTACAAATTCATTAAATGATTTAAATAATTCTCCAATGATTCCAACAGAATTAAATGGCGGAACTCCATGTTATAGAATTGATATTAATAATAATATTATATTTAATTATACATATTTTAAAAATGATTATAATACTTTAAATGATTCTATTGAAAAATTTAAAAATTTATTAAAAATTGAAGATACAAATGATTTAAATATTGCAATTGTTAGAATTGCAGAATTAATTAAAAATATAAAAGAACAAAAAATTTTAGAAGATTGTAATTTTATTATTGCAAATTATAAATCAGATTTTGAAGAATATTTTAATTGTTTAAAAGAAATGTTTAAATTATTAAAAGATATTTTTGAATCAAATCAAAATTATGTAAAACAATGGTTAAAATATCAAAAAATTAATAATCATGAAATTGAAATAAATAGAGAAAATAATGAAAAAAATAAAATTAAAAAATTACAAAATTCATTTCATAAATTTAATGATGAATTACAAAGTATTCAAGAAATATTAAATTCTTTTAATTTAACAAATGAACAATTAAATAATATAACAGAATTAAAAAAATATTATGAAGATAATAATGAAAATATTAATTTAATGTTTACTTTTAAAAATCATTCTGAATTTATTTCTTTTATTAATGCAATTTTACAATTGAAAATTTATTTTAATGAAAGAAATAATTTAATAAATCAATTTATTTCAGTTTATAATAATTTTTGTAATTTATATTGTATTATTTTACAAGAAATACCTAAATCTGAAAATAAAGTTGATATAATGAATGAATTAAATCAATATTTAGGAATGATTATTAAACATAGATTAATTAGACATATTCAAATTAAAATTCAAGAAATGGAAAATTTTAAATTTATTGATTTGAAAAATTTTATAAAAGAAAATAATTAAAAAATTAAAATTAAATAATTAATTATTTTTTTTGAATTAAATTTTTTTATGATTTTTTTTATAAATTAAATAAACTTGAAAGTAAACTTAAAAAAAAAACAAAAACATAAAAAAAACCAAAAAAACAAAAAAACAAATAAAAATACTATTTCAAAATAAAAAATATAAAATTTTAAAAATCAAAATCAAATTTGACTTTTTAAAAAAAAGAAAAAATAAAAATAAAAATATTCAAAAAAAACCTTTCGTTAATAAAATAACATTTTTCAAATAAAAACCTTCATAAAAAAAATAAAAATTAAAAAAAAAAAAAAAATGTTTTTTGAAGGACAAGAACAAACATCATCAATTAAATGTTTTTATCCTCCAGGCGGACAAAGTAACTTTCAATTTCTTTATGAAGATGCAAAACCAGAAATTTCAAATTTTAAAAAATTTCCAGATACAAAAACAAATTATGATATATTAAATTTACAATATAATGGAATGAATAATGTACAAAATAATCAAAGAAATTGTTCAATTAAAACTGATTATGTTTATGGAAAAGAAAAATGTAATATATTTAAAAATGAATTTCCTAATGAAATGCCACAAAGTAGTATTAAAGTTACTCAAATGCCAGGAGGAAATTCAAGAGTCAGATTTGCTTCTCAACAATAAAAATTCATTTCTTTATTATTCAAATTATTTTTATTTCTTTGATTTTTACTTTTTTAGATTTTATCATTTATTTATTATATATAATGATTTTAATTTATTATTAAATTGAAATAAACATTTTTTTTTATAAAAAAATTTTTTTTTTTTTTTAATTTTTTTTTTAATTATGAAAATTTATGACACTATTATAATAATATAATAAGTAATAGAATATAAATTTAATAATACCTTATATAAAAATATAAAAAATGATATAAAAAATGATATAATAAAAGATTATAAATTAGTCAAATATAATTTCATAAATTTCAACTTCTTTAAGTTCAATATCATCATTATCTTTATTATGAAATAAATCTTTATCATTTAAAAAAGAATATTGACTTGATTTATAAGAATAACAAATTTTCATATTTTTTTCAAAATATAAATCATTTCTTCCAAACCAAGGACCACAATCTTCATCAGCATAAATATCTTTATTATCATTTAAATTAAATTTTTTTTCAAATTTTATATTTTTATTTAAACTAAATAAAAAAGTTAAACCATCAAATTTATTTGTCCATCTTCCATTCCAAGTACAAGTTGTATATCCTCCAAATTTTTGTCCATTAATTGATTCTATTATTATTAAAGTTGGACTTTTATTATTACATTTTTCATGAAATGTTTTAAATAATTCTCCATCTCTTGTTAATCTATATAATAAATTTGTTTTTATAAATGATGCTTTATTTATCCAATTTTTTAATGATATTTTATATTCTTTTATATTGTTTATTATATGAGAATCTAATTGAATTCCTTTTTCTATTTGTTCTTTATTTTTCTCTTTTGCTATATTTTTTTCTTTTTGAAATTTTATTAATAAATTTTGTTTATGTTCTAATAATACTATTTTATTTTTTAATGTTGATATTTCTTCATTTAAATTATTTAATTTATTTAATTCGTTTTTTAAACAAATATTTTCATTTTCTAATTTATTTATTTTTTCTGATTGAATTTTTAAAATATTCATTAAATCATTCATTTTATTATCATTTAATTCATCCTTTATATTTTCATAAAGTTTATTAATATCTTCATTTATTTTTTTATTAATTGTAAATCTAATTTCTTTAAATTTTTCATTTCTTAAAGGAATAATGATAGTAATATTATCTATTTCATCTTCAATATAACATTCATTTGAATTAATTGAAATTAACATTTCTTGAAAACATTCTTCTACTGAATCATAAACTTTAAATAATTTAACTTCTTTAATTTCATCTAATGTAATATTTCTTTCATATTCAATATCATTTTGGTTTGCTTTTATTAAAAGAAAATTATCTTTATTTATAAATGTAATATTAAATTCTCTATTTTTATTCGATGTTATTTTTATTGATTTGATTTTATTATTTATTTCATTATTAATTTGTGTAGGAGTAATTTCCATTTAATATATTTAATTAATTTTTTTTGATAGTAAATATAATAAATATTGAAAAAATAGTTTTTTTTAACTTTTTATTGATAATAAGTATTAGTTAATAATTGAATAAAGTAAGATATATTAATGGCCTTTTTTTTTTTTATATTTTACCTAATTTTTAAAAATAAAAATAAATAATCATAAATAAAAAAATATTTTTCACTTTTTTTTTAATATTAGAAAAAAGGGAAAAATAAAGTAAATTTCAATAAAAAATAAAAAAACTATTTCATAAGACAGAATAAAAAATTAAAAAATATGAAAAAAATAGTATAAAAATAAGTGTTAAAAAATGATAAAAATTTAAAAAAAAAAAATGAAAAAATTATTTATATTAAAAAAAATAATAAATGATAGAATGTTTAATGATATTAAGTAAAACAGGAATAATAAGATTTTTAAAAATATATTCAGAAAACGAATCATTAATAGATAAAAAAGACTTAACAGAAAGAGTATTTAATTCAATAAAAAATTCAAATGATACTCAAATAATATATGATTTTAAATATTATGATAATGAAATAAGAAGAATTGCGTTTCGTCCTTTTGGAAGTATATTTATTGTTACAATTTGTGATGAATTAGAAAACGAATTAGCAATATTAGATTTTATAAATGTTATTATGAAAATTTTTGATGAAGTTTTTAAAAATGTTTGTGAATTACATTTGATTATGAATCCTGATAAATTATATTTAATTATTGATGAAATGATTAGTGGAGGAATTGTAATTGAAACAAATAAAGATGAAATAATTAGTAATTATCTTTCTAAATGTTAAAATATTAAAATTTTATTTTTTCATAAATTATATTTAAAAAAAAAAAATTAAATTATGGATAATAAATCATATAAAAATATTCAAAAAAATAAAACAATTATTTCAGATTATAATACAGCAAAAATTGATATAAATAACAATTTAAATAAAATAAAAAATGAAAATGAAAAAAATGAAAAATTGTGTACTGATATTGCATTATCAAGATTATTTCTTCATAAAAGAAATAATTATTTCACAGAAAAAGGTTTTTTAAAACAAATTTGTATTTCTCCAAGAGATATTGTAACAAATGTAAATGAATCATATGATTATTTTCAAAAAATAAAAAAAAAACAAAGAAATGTTTCAATTGATCAATTAAAAAATACAAAAATGCAAGAAACTTTATATAGATTTGAAAGTTATAAAGATAAATGTAATGAAATATCAAAAAGTTTAACAAGAAATCATCAAAGATGTTTTATTAAAAAAAATAAATCAAAAGATTATTTTAAAAAAACAAAAATTAAAGAAATGGGAGCTTTATTAAGTAATAATACAATATTAAAAAATGAGACTGAAATTTTTAAAAATTTAGTTCGTGAATTAAAATTTTATTTTTCTGAAGATTATGATATAATTAGTGAATATTTTAAAATAAATTCTAATTTAATTAAAAATGAAGGAAGACAAATTAAATTTTTTAATATTGCTTTAGATTTAGTAAAACAAATAATTCAAGTTTATGAAGATAAAAAATTAAATAATACTTGTGATATTGCAATTGATTTATATAATGCTTTATTTGAAGATTTTAGAGATCATTTATCATTAAATTCTTTAAATAGAGCAAATTTTTTATATAAATTATGGAATTTTAAACAAGAAGAAATTGATAAAAAAATAAATAAAATTAATGAATCTTTAAATGATGCTGGAATTAAAATGGAAGGAATAAATGAAAAAAATAGTCGTTTATTAGAAGAAATTAAAGTTTCTAATAAAAAATATCATACTATTGAAAATGATAAATTTATTTTAAAAAATGAAAATGATAAATTAAAATTTTTAATTCCTGAAAAAGAAAAAAGAATTGAAGATTTAGAACATATTATTTCTGATTTAAATGAAGATTTACAAAAAAGAATTAATGCTTATAGTGATTTATTAAATAAATATAATGCAAGATTTCAAGGTCAAAATATTTTACATTTAACTTCATTAAGTAATAATTTTGATAATGAAGAATCTTTATCAAAAACAAGTTCAATTGATAATAAAAATGATGATAATATTAATATTAAAATGAATTATGAATTAAATGAAGATGAATTTAATAAAAATTTTAATAATAATAAAAATAATAATAGTAATGAAAATAAGAATAATGAAAATGAAAATAATAATAATGATAATAAAAAAAGTAATATAAATAAAAAAAGAAAACTTAGTATTAACTTAAATTATAGAAATTCAATGTTTATTGAGAAAAAAGATTCAAATAGACATTCAGTTGCTTTAATAACAAATAATAAAGAAAATCAAAGAAGAAATCAAATATTAAGAAGTGTAATAAATAAGCAAAAAAAAAAAGAAAATGAAAATAAAGATGAAAATATTATAAAAGAAAGAAAATCAATTTTTGGAATGAATTTAAAATCAAAAATAAAACAAACAAGTAATTATATAAATGACTTACAAAAATTTGAATCAAATCCAAATATTTTTGGAGAAGAATTAGAAAAACCAAATGAAATAAAAACCAAAATAATAGAAAATAAAAAAAATGAAAATAAAGAAATAGTAGAGTTAGATTTATATATGAATAAAGGAGTAGAATTTATAGAAAAATATAAAGATAAAGAAGTACAAACTGATATTTCAGGAACAAAAAATGAAAATATATCAAATAATTTATTAGAAGATTTATTAAATGGTGAAAATAATGAAGAAATAAAAAATAAAATATCTCAATTTTTTATTGAATATGAATTAAAAACTCAAGAAATATTACAATTAAGAGAAGATTTAGAAAAAATTCAAGATTCAAATGAACATATAATAGAAACATATTCAGATATATTTAATTCATATAAAGACACAATGAAATTTTCAAAAAAAGAAATAGAAAATATAATAAATAATAATAATACAGAATTAAATAAAGAAAATGAAACTTATAATATTTTAAATGAAATAAATGAAAAAATAAATAATACTTTAAAAGAAAATCAAGTTTCAGATATGTATGATTTTGGAGATGAATATGCAAATAGTATAAGAAGAGGTTCTTTAAATATGATTATGATGCCAAAAGAAGAAGAAATTTTAAATTATAATAAAGATAATAAAAATAATAATAATAATATTATTATTGAAGAAAAAAAAAGAAAAGTTAATAAAATAAGAAGAAAATCAAATATTTTTGATCAAAATAAATTACAACAAGCAAAAAATAAAGCATTTCAAAAAAGAAGTGAAGTTGATTTTAATAATGAAAGATTTAATTATGAAAGTATATATCAAGAATTTTTAAAAAGAAAAAAAGATATTAAATTAAGTATGACTTTAAGAAAAGTTTTAAAAAATGTTGATTATATTTTATTTGATTTTATTGAACAAGTTTATTTTAGAAAAGATAAATTAAAATATAGTAGAGATGAAAGATATATTGATTTTGGAGAAGCAGTTTATTTTTATTTTTTAAAAAATTATGGAGTTGAAAAATTAGTAGAAAAAAAATATATTGGATTTTTAAGAGGATTATATGAATATGAAAATGAAAATGGTAGAATTAAAATATTTTTAAATTTACTTCAAATAAAAAGATTTGATTTTGATGAAAAAAAAAAAGTTTTTTTTAGAAGAAAATCAAATGATGATAATTCAATTGATTTTTATTCTAATTTTGTAACAAGACAAATAATTTTAACAATTCAATTTTTAAGAGTAAATAATTTTATTGTTAAAGTTATTAATGATCAAGGAATTCCAATTGTTTATATTAAATATCCTAAATTAACAGAAAGTTTAATTTCTCATATTTCAAATTTTCATATTTCACAACAAATGAAAGATAAAATAACAAATAGTATTGAATTAAATAAAAAAAGTGTTGAAAAAGTAATGAGTCAAGTTATTTTATTTGATAAAATAATTGATATGTTATTTAGTATTTGTGTTTTATATGAACATAATTTTACAAGTACTTTAAGAATTATTTTTAATTCTTTTTGTTTTGATGATAAATTAAATTTTTTTGAATATTTAACTTTAAATGAATATTTATTAGGACATAAAGTTTCTTATGAATTACTTAATAAATTATTTTTTGTTGATAAAGAAAATAAAATGGATTTTGAAAGATTTGAAACAATTATTATTGAATTAGATAATCTTGATATGAATAAATTTAATGAATTTTCTAATTATGATATTAATAAAGTTAAAAAAACATTATTACATTTAAAAGAAATAATTTTATCAAAACAAGTTACAATTTTTGATAATATTATTAATAGACTTAAAGTAGTTAAATATAAACAAATATCAGATTTTTTTATTGATAAAACTTCAAAAATTAAAAATTTAATTGCAATAATGAAAGATGAAGAATTTGAAATTGAACATTTTTTATCTATTAAATTATTAGATAAAGTATCTTTAAATTTATATCAAGAAAGTAAAGTTTATGAAATTTTTGGAAGTTTAGAAAAAATACATAATTTAATATCATTATATAATGTTACAGATAATGAAAATTATTTATTGTCTTATATTAGAAGTAAAAATCAAAAATAAAAAATAATTTATTTTTAATTAGTTTTTTATATTTACAATTTATATTGTCTAAACAATAAAATTAAAAATATAAAAAAAAACTAAATTTTATTTTGATATTTTATAAATAATAAATTGATTAACACTGTAAAATTTTTTAATATAAACATAAAAATAAATTATCATAAAACTATTTTATTCATATAATTATATAACTAAAAAGATAAAAAATCAAAAAAAAATTTAAACAATTAATTAATTAAATCATTTTTCAACAATAGTAAAATTTTTTTCCCCAAGATTAAAAATCATTTCTCCATTTAATTGAAGAGTTTTTCCTTCATTTAAAAGTAATTGAGTTCCATTTGTACTTCCATTATCAATTAAAAAATAAATTTGATTAATTTTATCATAATTAATAGTAATATGTGTTTTACTAATTAAATCATTTTTAATATCAATAGTACAATTAATTCTTCCTATAGTAATAGGAATTTTTTCTTCATCTAAAATATAATTTTCTTCTTTTTCCATTTCATTATTTTTTTTTAAATTAATAACAATTTTTTTTTCATCTTTTTTAATTAAAACAGATAAAATAATAGTACCAATTTTAATATAATTTTTATGTTCAGAATCTAAAATAATTTGAGTATAAGGATTAACAGAAAGAGAAAAATAAATTCCTTTTGATAAAGATCTTAAAATATAATGACAAATTTTTTGTTCAAAATAAATATAAAATAAAGCAATAGTTTTATTTATATTTGGATTAGTAATTTCAGAACTAATAATAATATCATTAACATGTGAAATTTGACTATTTTGTTCATTGTATTTAATATCAATTCCAAAAAATGTTAATTTTCCTTTATAAGGACCTGGAGTTCCTTGAAGACCAAATTCATCAATTATTATATTTTTTTTATTTAAAAATAAATTTGGAAATGTTAATGGTGGATAAATATATAAAATTTTTTCTGAATTAATTATTCTATTTTGTTGTATTATTGGTAATGATGATATTTCTGTATTTTTATTTATTATACTTTTCTCAAATTTTGAATTTTTTATATTTTTTGGTGATAAATTTTTTTTATCATTTGTTGATTCTGTTATATTTACATTTTTATCATCATCTACATCTATTTCTTTTTTGTTTATATTTTTTATTATTTTTGGATTAAAACATGACTAAATACTAAATTATAAATAATTAATTTACCAGATATGAACATATGTCCATTATTTTTAATTATTATATTTTTTATTTGTTTTTTCAGATAAATTAATTTTAAATGTATTAAAAGAATCAAATGATTATTTTAGTTTTTAATTATATATTTATTAGATTTTTTTTTATTTTTAAAAAAAAAAAAATTATTTTTTCTATATTTTCTTTTTTTCAAATATATAATAACAAAAATATATATTTAAAAATATTAATGATATAAAAAAAATACTTATAAAATAAAAAAAACCAAAAAAAAAGTTTTTAATATTTTTAAATAATATAATTTTTAATTATTTTAAATGTCTTTATAATAAATAAATATAAAATCTTTTTTAAAGACTAAATAAAAATATAAATAATTAAAAATAAAAAAAAAGAAAGAAAAAAAGAAATCAATAAAACAAAAATATTTTATATTTTATATACTAAAAAAAAAAATTAAAAAAAAAATAAATAAAAAAAAAAAAACAACAATCCAATAATCAATGTAAAGCTTTATTTTTCAAAATAGCCTCAACAATATGTTCAGGTAAATTTTCATAAATTTTATAAGTAGTAGGATCATCTTTTTTAACTCTATTAAATTTACTTTTAGTAATATTTAGCATTTCTAATTCAAATTCATCCATTTTTTCTTTTTTAAATAATTGATTTTTTAAACTAGTTCTATCTTTAAATCTTCCTTTTTCAGCTTCTTTAATAGAATGTTTATAAATAATATCAAAATTAATTGGAGGAAGTGGTTTAATTGTTTCAGAATCAGCTTTTAAATATTTAAATGCAGTATATAATTTTAATACATGATCTTTACTTAAATTAGTTGAAATATTTAATAATTTATTTTGATGATCACTTAATGATAATTCTTTATCTTTTTTAATTGAACGATATTTTTTTTTAAATGATGAATCAATACCATATAATTTATTAAATTTCTCTTTTAATTTTATTTTTTCATTTATTTTTGTATTTTTTGGTTTTTGTTCAATTTCTTCAATATATGGAACAATAATTGGATTATCATCTCTATCTATATATTCTAATAATGGTTTTCTTTTATGAGGATGAATTACTCTTTTTGGATTTTCTGATATGTTTCTTTTTTTTTTCTTTTTATCTTGTTGTGGATCTGTTGTTGTAAAAAAACTCACTTTTTTCATTTCTTTTCTTTGAGTAGACATATGAATATTATAAAAAAAACTCAAAAAGAATATTTTTAATTTTTCAAAAAAAAAAAATATTTTATTTAATTATAAAAATATTAAAAAAAATAAAGAATTTATTAAAATAATATCTCCAAAAAAAAACAAAAATAAAACTAAACAAATAAAAATAAATAATAAATAAAAGAGAGAAAAATGTCAAAAAAAAGTAAACTTCGTTCTTCAAAACTTCGTTCAAGTATAGCAGAAGAATACGACTTTGGTGAACTTGACGTAAATCCCTTAATTCGTGATTTTATGATACGAGAAGCCTTTAATATGTTTGACGAAGATCACTCAGGTGATATAGACAAACGTGAATTTTCAAAATTAATAAACACACTTGGTTTAGAATTAAATGAAAAACGTCAATTAGATTTAATGAAAGAAATGGATAAAGATGGATCAGGTACAATAGATTATGATGAATTTTTTGCAATAATGTGTAAATTTCAATTTGGAAAAGAAAGTCCAATTCAAATACATTTAGAAAGTACATTTAATGATTATGATAAAAATATGGATTCATTAATAACTGCAGATGATTTTAAAAAAGTTTCTGAAGAATTAGATACAATTCCAATTTCTCAAGAAGATGCAGAAATGTTTATTACTTTTTGTAAACATTTTGGTAAAGAAAAAGGTATTATTAGTGAAAGAAATGATGCTGTTACACTTGAAGAATTTATTAATACTTTAGTTAATTTAAATTTCTTACTTGAAACTAAAAATGATGAAAAAAGAAGTAATAAACAAGGTAGTTTTACTGGACATGCTGATAGTAATCCTAATAGAAGTCAAATGGGAGAAAGTCAAGGAGGACAAAGTGAAAAATATACTAATAGTTTGTTTAAGAAAAGTGAAAAAAATGCTAATATTAGTAAAAGTGAAAGTTATGTTGGATAAAAAAATTAGAAATTTTTTTTTTTTTTTTTAGAATTTTTTTATTATTCTTATTTTATGGTATTTTATTTTTATTTTTTTATTTTTATTTTTTATTTTTATTTATTTTTTTCTATTTTTTTTATTTTTTTGAAATAGTTTTTAAATAGATTATTAATTATTAATGGGAGATATTAATTTAATTAATTTGGATGTTGATTATTATAATAAGGTTATTTCTAATATTTTGATTTGTGGATGGGATGAAAATGATATTATTGAGTTTAATAAAAGTGATGAAAATACTGTTAATAATATAAAAATGAAGGTTTTATTTTCAATTCCATTTAATTCAAATTTTAATTATTTTGATGTATATTTTATATAATTTAATATAGTTTATTTATCCAGATCAACAATTTTTTTTTGATAAACCACAATTTATTTCAACAAGAATAAAAGACAAAAATAATTTTTATAATTATATTTATGCAATTAAATTTAATGAAAATTATGGAGAAAAAAATAAAAAAATTCCAATTTCAATAATTATAATTTCAAAAAAATGTGATATTGAACAATTTAAATATTTTCTTTTATTTATTTATTCAAAATTAATAAATTCAAAATTTGAATTTAAACAAAATTCAGAAATAAATAAAAAAGAAAATATTAAAATATTTAAAAATATAGAATTATTAAATATATTATTTTATTCATATTCAAATTTATTTAAACCTCCTCCTCATTCAACAATAAAATTATCATATAATAATGAAAATATAAACTTTTACTTTAATTCAAATTGTGAATTACCAAATAATAATAATGATATTGAATTATCATATTTATTTCAAACATTAGATTATGATATAATAATTAAAGTAATATTTCAACTTTTAACAAATAAATCAGTTGAATTAATCTCATCAAATCCTTTAAATTTATTATATTTAATTCCAGCTTTTTTAAAATTAATTTATCCAATTAAATTAGATTATTTAATAATTCCAATTGTTCCAATTAATAATGAAAATTATAATAAATATAAACAAAAACATTTTTTTGGTTTATTAAATTTAAATAATTCAATTAATCAAATAATTTCAGATAAAAAATGTATTATAATTGATTGTGATTATAATATTATGTATAAATATTCAAATTTTGTTCCTTATTGTCCAATTCCAACAAGTGAATTATCAAAATCTAATAATTTAAATTTAACTATTCATAATAATAAATTAATGAAATTAAATAATGAAAAAAAAACTTATGAAAATATTAAATTTTTAGATTCTGGAAAAATTTTTATTGATACTGATGATGAAAATAAATTAGTTAATGAACATAATGATAGTTATTTAAGTAAAGAAGAATATTATTATTTAAGAAAAGAAGTAAATAAAATTAAATTTAAATTTTTAAATCAAGATAATAAATTTGATATTCAAAAAAGAAATTTTGATTATCAAATTAATTATTTATTTTGTAAGAAAATATATTCTAAATTAATGAATGATATGGATTCTTTATCAATGGATATGAGAATACAAAATAATTTTAAAAAAATCAAACAAGATTTTAAATTTGATAATAATAGTCCAAAAAATATTATGAATAATTTAGATTTATTTAATATTGATTTAAATTATTTTAATTCTTTTTTTATTGAATATAAAATAACAGATTTTCCTTTTAAAGAAAGTAATGAATATTTAAATAAAATTGAAAATTTAAATTCAATTTATAATATCTATAAAACATTTAAAGAATATTTAAATAATGGAAATTTAGAAATTAAAATTTCAAAAAATAATACATATCAAAGTAATTTTTATGGTAATAATGGATTTATTAATTTTTTTAATCAAATAAAAGAATCAATTAAAGAAAAGGAAAATGAATTTTATATAAATTGTTATAATAAAAGAATTTATGATGAAATAAATAATTTAATCAAGATTTATATAAAAGATGATGATTTAACAATTAATGAAGAGAATTTAATAAAAACTAATAATTCAATTGAATTATTAAAATTTAAAGAATTAAATTATTCAAATTTTTATCTTTATTTATCATTTATAAAAGAAAATATGAAAAATAGTAAATTATATGATTTAGATATTAATTTATTTAATAATCAAATATTACTTTTTTATAATGAATCTTATAAACTTAATTTTCCAAATTTTACTTTTTATAATTTTTATAAATTTATTGAAAGTTTATCAATAGAAGAATTAAATAATATTCAAAAACAATATTCAAAGATAGAAAAAACATTAATTTTAATAATAAAAGAAATTGAAAAGATAAAATCAAAATAAATAATTTAAAAATTTTAAAAAATATTTTATATATATTTAAATAAAAAAAAATGAAAAGCAATTTACTTTTATTCTTATATTCATAATAAAAATTTAATTAATTTATTTTTTAAAATTAATATAAATAATTTTTTAAAAACCCAAATTTATTTTTAAATAATTATTATTAGATTTTTTATAAAATTTTAAAGTTCAATAAATGAGGATTTTTTATATGGTTTTTTTTGAAAAGTATTAAATTCAAAAGCTTGAGAATAAAGTTCTCTTTTTTCATTTAATCTTTTTAATTTCAAATCTTCCATTTTAAAATATTCATCATTACTTAATTTATTATGATTAAAAATATTAGAATTATTTTTAAAATTATTAAATTCTTGATTATATTTTGTAGTATATTTTGTATAATCAGGTCTTTTTAAATAATTATATTCAGAACATTTAATTTTATTTAAATTTATTTTATTTTCTTCTGGATAAATATCATAATAAGTTAAAGGTTTAATATTTGAAGAATAAAAAGGTGTCATATCAATATTTATATTTTTATAATTATTTATATAAATTTGTTTTGGTAATTTTATTTTTATTGATGGTTTTGATAAAGGATTAATATATTTTTTTGGTGATAAATTTCCTTCATCTATATGAATTAAACTTTGAAAATTATATTTATCATCTTTTATTGATTGTTTAATTGAATTATATAATTCATTATCATCATAATTATAATATAAATTTAAAGGATTTATATCAATTTCTTTTTTAAATTTCTTTTTAAATTTCTCATTCATATTTAATATAATTTTATTTCATAATTAAATTTTATTAAAAAAATTATTAATAAAGAATTTAATATTAAAAAATATATTGCTTAAATAAATATTATTATAAAAAAAGAGCTTGGGGATTGGGGATTGGGGATTGGGGA
>JAEEGK010010196.1_pt1 | contig 21716 bp, 19 predicted proteins | sample 8958771 | NCBI WGS metagenome assembly JAEEGK01 (sample SAMN16246547, study PRJNA631951) | gut metagenome | biome: gut microbiome; feature: rumen; material: SC-attached | host: Bos | place: Iran: Karaj | collected 2018-10 | reverse complement strand
AGCTGTTGACAGCCTCCATAACTGCTGCCTCTGTCTCATTATCAAGAGCACTTGTAGCCTCATCAAACACAAGTATCTCGGGATTATGATATAGAGCTCTCGCGATTCCTATACGCTGTCTCTGTCCACCTGAAAGTCTCACACCTCTGTCACCAATCTTCGTATCTAGTCCTTCGGGAAGGCTCTTAACAAAGTCAGCAAGCTGGGCTTCTTCCATAACTTCCCAGATTCTGTCCTCATCAATCTTGTCTGCATCTATACCGAATGCAATGTTCTCTCTTATAGACTCATCAACCATGTAGATTGTCTGAGGAATATAACCTATCTGCGCAAGCCATGAATCGTAATTACTGAATATATTGCTTCCGTCGCAGAGAATCTCACCGCTCTGCACATGCAAAAGGCCGAGGATAATATCCACAACAGTAGATTTACCGGCGCCGGAAGGGCCGATGATACCGACTGATTTTCCCTTAGGAACAACCATATTTGCTCCGGTAAAAATATTTGCCTCAGCGTCCGGATAAGCAAAAGTGATATCTTTTATCTCAATCTCTTTTTCCAAATGAAGCTCGGGACCTGCAATGGCAGCTCTCTCCGCTCTCATCTCCTTATCCATCTTCATTGAATCCGTGAGATTGTTATATACAAAATCAAGGCTGTACTGGTTGTAGGCAATCTCTGCAAGATATGTGTTTATCCTGTTTACGGCAGGCATAATCCTGACAGCAGCCAGTCCGATTGCAGTCAACTGCGCAAGCACATCTTTTGTATTTCCGCTTGTTAACATTGAAAATAATACATATACCAAAATAACCGTCACAAATATAGTCTCTATAAGAATTCTGGGAATATTGTTCATAACAGCATAGTCTCTTGCAAGATCTGCACCGACTTTTCCGGATTCATAGTAATTTCTTATAAAGAAATCCTGTCTGTTAAGGACTTTTACATCCTTAAGACCGTATATTGCCTGAAGTCGCCATTTTGCAATTCTTGATTGTGTCTCCTGATTCTCTTTTCCAATCTTATTAAGCCTTGGCTTAAGCAACTTGCTATTGAATAGTGTCAAAAGAATAAAAACAATTACGCAAATAATCGTCATCATCGGTTGCATGATCAGGATTACTGCACCCAACCCTATAGAAACGATCAGCTCTGTTGCAAGTGATAAAAGCGACAACATTAACGTAAATGTTCTTGGAATATCACTGTCTGTTATTCTGAAAACAGTGGGAATATCAGCTCCGAGATAGTCCTCGTACGGCCTGTTAAGGAACTCTCTCATAACCCTGCTGATCATGTCATTTCTGGCACGTGTTATAAATGTATTCTGTCTGTGAATAAGAAATATCTGATATACATTCTTTACAAAAAACAAAATAATCATTGCTACGGCAAGTTTTTTAGCAAATTCAGCATCGACACCGAGATTAAAGAATTTCACAATACGCTTTAGCGCACTGTACTTCTCAATAACATCCTGCATAGCGTTCGGGTCCAGAATTCCCGTCATAACGGGAATCATCATAGAAACACTGAATGTCTCAAAAATACCCCCAATGAGTATAAGGACAGCCAATACAACCAACTGTCCCTTCTGCTTTCTATCAAATATATATCTGAGTTTTGAAAATAAACTGACTTTTTTATTATCGGTATTACTCATAATCTGTACGTTTTCTTGTATTCCTCTTTTGTATTATTTAAATTGCAATCTTTGTCATTCTGTCTGTGTAGACATCGTCCATATCTTTATTGTTTATCCACTTGGACGGAGCAAGTATGATCTTATCCGGTGCATCGTTAAGCCATGCAGCCCACCAACTGAAAGAGCTGTTTGCTATAATGTGATGTTTGCACCTGCTCATAAGCATCATCTCGGCTATATCGGTGCCTTCACCCTCTTCAAGTTCAACAACATTGAAATTAGGCCCCTTGAAGTGCTCTTTGCACCACTTCTTATCATCGGTAAAGATAAAGAATACCGCGTTGGGATATTCCTTGATAATCTTATTTATCGCATCTTTGTAATACTTTTCAGAACACAGATTATGAACCGGCTTGTGCTCCGCATCAATATAATCGGTTCTTCTAACATGCAGGCTGACTGATTCGCAGCACTCAATCTGCTGAAGCACAGACCAGCTTACTGCGTCGCTCATAAGTTCCTGAGGTCTCTTCTCAAAAGCATGTCTGATATCCCTGATATCATTCTCTTCTGCAAAATATTTATCACTCTGCCAATATCCCACAAGATAAGCATCTTCAAGTTCAAGTATCTTGGGATCGAACCTACCCGACACTTCATCTATCCTAAAAGTTTTTCTGCCTGTAAGTTTTCTTCTGATACGGCTGAAAATATCCATCTTGGAATCCGTAAGTGCGACAATCTCTTCTTTTGTTGCCTTATCATACTTTATGCCATATCCCGAAAGAACCGGAACTCTGAGTTTGTCATTTACAAATCCCGTCTCATCATCAATCTTTACGGTCTTGCCTCTGTTTTTCAGTGCCGTATACAGCGCATATTGGAACATCTGGTTACCCAGACCGCCCTTAAGTTGAATGATAATCATACACCCTCCGAATGAAGTCCCCAGTATAGCATCTAATTTATTGCATACACTACACTATTATAACCCAGAATGCACATATACTCAAACATCTTTGAATGTTCTGACATTTGCGGTCAGCCTGTGATTTAGCTTTTACAGTCTATCTTGAAAGGGACGTAATTTATTTCAATCGTACTTTTTTTCCTTGGCTCTCTTCCTATATTTCTTCTCCACCCTGCGATAATTCACAATAAGCAGAATAGCTGACCAAACAACCATTCCGGCACACTTAATAAATTCACCAAACTTTCTTGTCTCAATATATCCCCGACCGGCCTCAGGCTCATATAACAAAACCCTTCCCTTCCTATATAATGACCACGGCGAATCGGCATTGCAGTAATAACCACATTCTTTATCGGAGGGGAGCAACCATCCGTTTAAAGTAATGATCTTCTTAAAAGACTTTCCCTTCTTTCGTTCTTTCCAAAAAGACATATTGGCTTTCTTTCGGGCATCTTCACTGAGTTTGCAAACTTTCAGCCTTTTATAATCCTCTGCGTCAAGTATTTCTTCAAGCGGCTTCATGATAACATTACTCTTATATTCACTCATGATATTCAAATGGAGTTTTTCTCCATCCACGTGGTCAAGCCATTCCGCCCCCTTAAGAAAATCCTTTATCCCACGATATGCGAGATTCATCTCTTCATAACGAAGGGTAAGTAGTGGTGCAGTCAATTGCTTTGCTGCCCATCTTGCAACTTCAAAAGAACTAATGTCATCCATCACTGCTGCAGTAATCAGTTGATTTCTTGTATTATAGTAATGATTAACTCCCGGAAATCTTAACTCAAATCCCTGATGCCAGACACCTATCCCCGGAATAAGTGCAATCCTCCCCTCGGAATGTTGCCTGCAGAACAATATGTCGTCAAAATGTATAAACAAAGGCATTGGTAAATTTTCTTTGGTAATAATCTTCATGCTGTAAGTACAGCACCACCATCCGCTGTAAAGGCTCTTCTCCACACTGCTACTTGTCAACTCCGATCTCATGCAAGTGTCAAAATCTCTCAGATCCAACATGTGCGCTAGGCTATTTACATTAAATTTATAATGATGCTCTCCAAATGCATAAAGCATATATGGCATATCCTCACGCCACATAGCTCCGCCAACAGTAATATCTTCGTACTCCGGTTTTAATGCTTTTAAAAATCCAACCAGCCTTAAAAAGATTTCCGGATCAAACACCGCATCATCATCAAGAAGCATCAGATTTGTAAGTCCTAGTTCTTCCTTTTTTGCTATAGCTTCTTCCATCGCTTTGGTGAACCCGCCGGTGCCACCTGTGTTTCTGTTTTCGATAAGCGTAAGAAAACTGTCCCCACCTATCTCACAAGCCTTATCCCGTAGTTTAGTAAACTCATCAAGGCCTGAAAGTGTCCTTCCATTATCTACAAGAAATACATGAAAAAGAGCTCTTATCTCACTATTATCAACAAAGTACTCAAGCATCCTTTCAAGGTTTCTGAGCACATACTTCTCCCTCTTGAATGTGCAAATTCCTACAGCTACTATAACATCACGGCTTACATTAACCTCACCTTCAAAGGAACCCTGAATCTCCCATTCGCCTTCAATATCCACTGGTTCTGCTTTAAACCAGAACACGCCATCCGAATACTCGTCATAAGGCAGTTCCAGAACAATCGACATGTTCTCAACACTCGCCTCTCGAATAGCTTCTCTGTCATGCATAAGCACAATCTTCTTAATACCCCTGACAACCAATCTGAGCTCCAGCTTCCTTATATCACAATATTCGTGATATTTCTCCAGATAAAAAAGATTGAAATATCCGTCAAACAAAATAAAGCTCTCTTCTCGGTGGAGATAGAGAGCCTCTTCGCTGCATATCTGTTTAGTTGGATATAGAATTGTTTGAAACTTTGCTTTGTTAGTGGGCATATTCTATAAGCCTTTAGTTAAGAATGATTTTTTGAGTTAATCTTACATACAACTAAGCCTCTATACTTGTTTCTTGCTTATTATCATTCATTTTTCTTTCCAATTGCATAACAACCAACAATATAATGATACCTTTTTCAAAATACTTATACATCATCTAATTATCCTTTTGAACTGGATCTCTCCAAATTATTTTTTCAATAGGAATCCCTATACTTTGCAATCTATGATTCGCTTTCTGCGCCTCTTCCTCACTTTCAAGAGCTAAGATTATGTAGTCGTAAATAACATCTTTAATAGAATTTTCAGCATTAGAATCCTCAAGCACAAGTAGTACTGTTTTTATATCTGTTCTCTTTATTAACTGGTTAACGAATTCAGAAGCTATAGGTTCTTTTCCATATATTACTATCTCGCATTTTTTTGTGATAGCCGCAAATGGAAATGCATATTTTGCAAACCTTACATAATAAGTATCCTTGTTCATAGATACCGCTGCATCATATATTTTTAAACATTCATCTGAGTAATACTCGGAAATTACTTTTCTGTACTCTCTTAATTGATTTCCATATGGCATAAAATTCCATGTAACGATTAATGATAAAAATACATCGACAATATTTTTTTTCGTTTCCGAATCAACAACAAATGCTGCAATATTTGGCATTGCAGCTTTTCTACTACTATCATAATTAAAATATTTATGCCCTGTAACAGCAGATAATAATAGCGGGGTTGCATACCTAAATTTATCTTTATACTTACAGATGTGCGAAAAAATAATATCATGTAACACAACAACGCATCCATCCTTTAGCTGCGGCAATAGTGTAATAAACTCAATTACTTCTGCAGGCGCAATATGTACTGTATCCAAAATCAAACAATCAATATTGTCACCTATCTCTGCTCGAAAAGCACATGCCACACTTCCCAAATGAAATTCATGCTTATAGTTTTTGTAATTTATTATCTTTTTTGCTTCCCCCCCTATGTATCCTGAAGGCAAACTTTTATCTCTATAAAATTGTTCTGAATAATCAACAGAATGCATTTCAAAAAATCGCTGATTATTTGCCATACATTGAAGAATTATCGCAGTACTTCCACCACCTGCTATTCCGACTTCACAGATCTTTTGTGGCATAAATTTATTCAAAATCCCACAAAGAAATGCAGATTCAAATATACTCATTTCCGGTTCCCCCGAAAGTTGCGGAACCATCGGTATGATTTGTTCTCTTGGTTCGTAGTCCAGCTCAATTTCATCTATATGCAAATATTTTTTGTTTAAATTTGATTCATTTGTAAACATTGATTTGAATGTGTTCAGCATTTTTCATCCTCCGTTTTCTATTCAATATATTTATCCAGAATTTCCATTTCAGCCAGAAGTTTAACAAGTTTTGTTTTACCGAAATTATCCAAATACATTTATCACAAGTAGCCACCCCATGCAGACAAAAAACAAGTTCTTTCCTGTACTGATACCGCACACATGCCGATGTCATTTCCAACGTCAAGAAATTCCAATAAACTTAAGGCTATCAAAAATCCTATCTGATGGAAACTGCACTTCAAAAGCATAAATGCCAAGAAATTTACCTCATACAGAACTCCTGATCCTCTGCTTAGAACACGACAAGTTTTCCTATACATCGCCTCTTATATTAGCGGAAAAATGTATACTACATTCTTTCATCTACTATTTCTTGATATATACACTCTTTTATCCGTCTTCCAGATAAACCATCTAAAAATGGATATGCCTCCTGAAAAGCTTTTTGCCTTTCGATATAATTATTGTCTTTTCCTTCCATACAACATGTCAAAAAATCTATCATGTCATTACAAGTACTACCTTGGCAATACGAATTGACTATAGGTTCAATTGCCTTGGTCATCGGTTCCTGCATTGCATCACCATACATGTATAAAACTGGGACATTCACAGCCGCAGCTTCAACCATTATTGCGCTTCTATCCACTATAATATAGTCAGCATTAATTAAGGAATAACGATAATCATCCTCTAAATCAATGTGTACACTACTCAATTTTTCTAGTTTTTCTAGCAATAAGCTAATTTCTTCTTTTAATTCATTTTTTTCTGATGAATCGATTATTTCCATAAACTTTGGATGCGGCATAAAGATAATAAATATATTATCTATTTTGCTTAAATAATCCGCAAAATCTATATATTCTTTAATCCTAGGTGTAACCATTTGCAAATTATTATTTGAATCAAGAAAGAATTTCGGAAAATGCACCTTCCAAAGTAACACCTTTTTCCCCTCAATTTTCTTTATCAGTTCATCATTTAAAACAAATTTGTCATTATTTACAAATGAATCAAACTTGGGCAAACCAACAGCACGGACAGCCCCAGCATTTGCACAATATTTCCTGTAATCCCTTATCATAACCTCGTTGAAAGTAAAAATTCTCCATGCATTCTGTATGACTTCCTGCTCAAAATGCATTTTTCTAGATTCTGGAGTGTCCGAAATTTCTATGCCGTACGGTATATAAACTATTCTATAACCTTTTTCTTTCCATTTTGTTGACGAATGAACCTGTAATCTATGCCCATTATCATATGGCGTCTGCATAACTAACACATGCGGTTTATAAGCAGAAATATCAAACATTTCAAAAGGAATATAAGGTATACCTGAATTATCCAAAAAAGTTTTTGCCGTCTTCATTTGTGCTTTTTCTGTATTGGTTTCGTCTAAGAACAGAAATTTCACGTCAAACATCTGATCCCCTGTACATGCATAATAAAAGCTTTCCCAAGATGGCCAAAATGAGGCAACCTGAAACAGAAATACTATTCTTATTTTTTCTCCATCTATATATGGAATCTTTTTCTGCTGAAATAACAGTTCTGCAAGTTGCAATATGCTATCTCTAGATTTACCATTTGCACTTCTAACATTAGACATTAAAGATTTATTGTTGCTAACTGCTTCTATGATAGTATTTTGTATTTTTCTCTTTAATATTTTCTTGATTTTCATTTAACCCTCTCTCTCCCAATAAATCACCTTTCACTTAACCATTAGCCCCTTTCATTCCTGAAAGAACAAACATCATAACATGATCCATAATCATGTGAATATCCTCTACAATTTGCATATTGTCTATTTTGACGTGGATACAATAGTCACATAACTCTTTTACTTTGCCTCCACTGTACCCCACAAGTCCCACTGTCGTAGCATCAATACTTTTAGCATACTCAACTGCTTTTACTACATTCTTCGAGTTTCCACTTCCGGAAATAACAAAAAGTACATCTTCCTTATGCATCTTATTCTTAAGGGGTTCTGAAAAAATGTCCTCATAGCTTATATCATTAGCAATAGCCATCATCATAGGTATGTTGTCATTAAGACACTCAAAATTATACTTTACTTTCTGGCTATAACTTACCCCCTTATTGAAATCGCAGGTGAAATGAGAAGCGGTAGCCGCGCTTCCACCATTTCCACAAATAAATACCCTATTTCCTGTAAGTCTCGTCTTTTCCAAAACATTCATGACTGTGCTTATTTCATCCTCGTCAAGCTTCGAAATGACTTTTATTTCCTCATTCAGATAAGTGCGAATATCCTTTGTGTAATCCATCATCGTGATATCTATCCCCCTCATTCGTCACTATTATCTTTACAGCCTCAAACAAATCCTCGGCTTCAAAATCCGCCCTAACTTCAAATTTCCCATCCTTGCCATCTTCACCTGTATGTACCAAGATTGTTTTTACTCCAGCATTAATTCCTGTCTGAATATCTAGTGTAGTATCCCCAACCATATAAGAATGTTCAATATCAATGTTATACTTCAATACCATATTATCGATCATCCCTGTCTTAGGTTTTCTACAATTGCACTCAATCTTATATAATGGGTTTTCCTCCGGAAACCCTTTGTCTGGGTGATGTGGACAAAAGATAATATCGTCCAAATATACTCCTTGAATTCCCAAAAGAGTTTCCAATTTATTGTGAATAAGCTCAACCTCTTCTATAGAACACCTTCCCCTAGCAACCACAGGCTGATTTGTTACCACTATCGCCAATATTCCTGCCTCATTAAGAATACGAATTGCCTCAGCAGCAGAACGCTCTAGTTCCAGCTTTTCCTCTTTATCCACCAATCCATTCAGAATATTTATAGTTCCATCTCTGTCTAAAAAAGCACAAAACTGTTTATTCCTTAGACATTTCTTTTCCCAGAGCCCCTCCTTTTTCTCTTTCTCAACACGTTTAAATCTCTCTGGAGTCCCAGCATCTTTCACATACTCTGGAGTAATATATCCATAAATCATTCTGGTTTTCATACGAGGAAACAGAACATCTTTCTCTAAATCAAGGTTACTTAACTCGACAATACAATCGATGATACTATGATTCAGTATGTATATTCCTGCGTTAACAATGTTCTTATACCAGTATTCTCTCTTATTGCCCTTTGAATCTATTCCCTGAACTACGCCATCCGAGTCAATATCAAGCAGATCCGAATCATATGGATGCGAATTTGGATGCGCTAGCATTGTAGCCTCAGCTCCTTTTCTCTCATGAAAAGAAATCATTCTTTCAAGTTCAATCTCAAACATCACATCTCCAAAGATAAAAATGATGTTCTTATCTTTTGGAAGCATCTCTTTTAAATAAAAAAGAGCTCCTGCCGATCCCAAGGGAGTATTCTCCCTTATATACGAGATAGAAACCCCCATATTTTCACCATCTCTGAAGTACTCTTCTATTTTTTCTCCTAAATGTCCTATTATTATCACAAATTCTGTTATTCCATATTTCTTTAGGCTATCAATCTGCCACTCAAGCATCGGCTTCCCGTCAAGTCTAATCATCGGCTTGGGAATCCTATCACGAGTCAATGATTTCATTCTTGTTCCTTTTCCGCCTGCTTGTATAACAGCCACATATCTCCCAGTTGACATATCACGCTCCTTATCCTTCAAACTCCACGTTTCGCTTCACTGTTTCTCTCACCGCTTCATCAGAAGTGTACTTTGCCATCCAGCCCATACCATGAATTTTGTCTAAACAATACATAAATCTAGGAACATCGCCTTTCCAACCGCCTTCACCACCAGTATACTTATACTCAACACCAGAAAGTCCCATCTCCTGGCAGATAATGTCTGCAATTCGCGTAACAGATGTTTCTCCTTCAACTCCTAGATTGTAGATAGTCATACCAATCTTTCCATTTTCCATAAGCTGCACTATAGCATCTACAAGATCAGCAACATAGATATAAGGCTTAGTCTGATTTCCGTCACCCAGAATCTGAAGTTCCCTTGGATTTGCGTTTAACTTTTTTATAAAATCAAAAATAACACCGTGAGTCAGCCTTGGTCCGATAACATTAGGAAATCTGAAAACCAAAGCTTCCATGTCATTCATATATGAAAAGGCACTTATCAACGCTTCACTCCCAAGCTTAGCAGCACCGTAATACGAGATAGGCTCAAGATTTGGAGTATTCTCATCTAGCATTACATCCCTTTTATCGCCATAGACCGCAGATGTTGAGGAAAAAAATATCTTTTTTACCCCGAAGTCCCTCATGCACGAAAGAATATTGAAGGTCGTCGTGTAGGTGTTTCTATATTCCACCTTCGGATTCGCTGAGCTTGCCTGAATATCTGAATTTGCAGCTAGATGAAATACATATTCAGGTTTATTTCCTTCAAAAACCTTATTTAATTCATCCGCATAAGCTGCATCACATTCAATAAAAGTAAATCCGCTACATCCGTACAAATGCCTGATGTTATCTTTTGTTCCCAGCGATAGATTGTCCACACATAACACTTCATGTCCTTTTTCTATCAAAAGATCACAAAGGTGACTCCCTATAAATCCTGCTCCGCCTACTACCAATATCTTCATTTAACGCCTCCGATTATGTAAATTAATCCCAATACTTATCCCCAATAAATACTACCGAAGTTCCATCGTGTTCAAACTTTATCGGAAATCTCTTAAGCCCCAGTGCTTCCGTCAATTTTTTCTGTTTATATTTCTCACAATAAAACAAAAGGAACCCTCCTCCACCAGCTCCTAGAAGTTTTCCCCCAGTAGCACCGTTCTTCATTGCAAAATCGTAAATTTCATCTATCTTTCCATTTGCAATCCCGCTAGCGAGCTCTTTCTTTTTCAGCCATCCCTCATCCAAAATCTTTCCAAAATCTGACAAATCATCATTTTCGAGGCTGTGTTTCATAGTTCTTGCTAACTCACACATCCTTATAAGATTATTTTTCTTGGCATCATCTGTGATATTATTTTTCTGCTCAGCAAGTATTTTATTCGCGTCATGTGTAAGCCCTGTATAATAAACAACAATATTTTCCTGTAGTGCAGTCAAGGTGTCAGGTGAGATAATAATAGGCTCTACAGATACAGTGTCATCCTTCCTAAAAGTGATAAAATTAAGCCCTCCACATGCTGCTGCATATTGGTCCTGCTTTCCTATAGGATTTCCCAACCTATTTATTTCCACATCACAAGCCTCAGCAGCAAGCTTGGTCTTCTCAACATATTTCCCTTTGTAACAATACAGCGTATGTAGTAGTCCCACGGTAAAAGAGCTTGATGACCCAAGTCCAGTACCACTTGGAACATCCGCAGTACTTGTTATCTCTACACCGTGAATATTCATATCATTTAAAACTTGCTTATATATTGTATGTTGTATGTCATCAAGGCTATTTACAATTTCTGTCTGAGAATACTTTAGTGCAGTCTTATTCTCATCAAAATATGGGTGTATAGAAATATACATATAACGATTTATAGAAGTACTAAGTACACACCCCTCAAATTCCCTATAAAATTCAGCCATATCACTTCCGCCACCACAAAAGCTCACTCTGAATGGAGTCTTTGTAATAATCATCCCGAAACCTCTCTATACTGTTCTTTAAATTTTTTAGCAATGACACACATATATTTGCGTTTTGCTTGAATATATTTTGTAATAATTACAAGACATGCAGGCAATATTCCCCCATATTTCCAATGCCAATATAGCTTATCAATAAAAAAATGCCCCCGAGGCTTTTTTTTAGCATCATCAAAATAGTTAAGTCTCCTATAGCACATGTTCGAAATAGATATATTGGATGAATCAATCATCGCCTGCAAACATTTCTTTGCCTGTTTACACAATTTTTCTTTTTCCACAGAATAATCTAAAAAAGGTATTTCTTCTGAAAGGAAGAAAATTGCCCACGCCACAAGTTTGTCAAAATGCGAATAATGTGAATCTCCCACAGACCTCCAATATTCCGAAACTGCATATACCATTTTTATGTGTTGATTCAATTTAAAAATCAAATCCTTATTATATAGGTTAGTAAGTGAACCATCTCTAAATAGACTATATTCATATATTTTTTTATTTAGGAAATATATACCGTTATCTGCATACGGAAATGCCTCCAATTGAAAAACTTGATCTTCCCCTACAACCATATCCTCATCAAACATAATGGAATGCGACACTATAAACTCCCTCCTATATGCATTCCGCCAAACAAACGGTCGTGCCCCTGTTTCCCCAAACAAAGCTTTTGGAACATATTTCTTATATCTACAGTTTCTTATAGCTAAATCGATCATTATTCCTAACGGAACTAAAGTTTTTTTTGTTTTTACTTTAGTGCCAAAAATATATATATCGCTTTTATTTTTTTCAATGTATTCTTGAAGTATCATAAAAGCATTGGGTAAAAAGGCATCATCAGCATCTAAAAATAAAATGTATTCTCCTCTAGCTTTTTTCATCCCATCATTTCGAGCTGCTGATAAATTTTTATTCCTTCCATGTACAATCCTAAATCTTGAATCCTTATAAGAATAAGTATTTAAAATATCTAAAGAATTATCATTTGATTCATCATAAACCATTAAAACTTCCCAATTGCAAAGCTGCTCTTCGATGCTCTCCAACGACCTCTTGAGAGTATCAGCATTATTCTTCACAGGAATAATTATCGAAAAAAAAACTTTCTTTTCACACATTTCACTCTTTCCCTAAACCTTAGTAAACACAATCTTTTCATTTCCAAAATCATGCTACCTATCCATGACTACTCAAACTCTAGTCTCCATCATCCATACCAAATATCCATTCGCATAACTCTTTCATAATCCCATTATTTTAAGAAGTAATAAGTACTGTACCTTATCTCAATTTATAAATATATAAGTCACCTAACTCATGAACTTCTTATAATGATTTAGCACTTCCTCCGGTTCCCCAAATTCTTTCATCTCCCCGTCGTGCATCCACATAACTCTATCACTCAGTTCATTTAATGTTTCTATGCTGTGCGAAACCAAAATAACTGTTCTATTGTTATCCGAAATAAGTTCCTTCATCTTCGCTAAAGACTTTCTTCTAAACCTTTCATCTCCTACGCTTAACACTTCATCAACAAGCATAATATCTGTCTCAAGCATTGCAGTTATTGCAAATGCAAGTTTAGAATTCATTCCACTTGAGTATGTCCTTACAGGTTTATCTATGAAATCTCCAAGCTCTGCAAACTCAACTATTTCTTGTTCTCTTTCTTTTATCTCTTTTTCCGAAAAACCTAGTAGAAGACCTGACAACATAATGTTTTCTCTTCCTGTAAGAAGCGGCTTGAATCCCACTCCCAAAGCCATCAGCGATACTGAATGCCCATGTAAATCAATAGTTCCGGTATTTGGAGAAAACACGCCTGCTATGGAACGCAGCAAAGTTGACTTCCCACTTCCATTCTTTCCAATAATCCCCAATATCCCGCCTTTTTCTACTTCGAAAGAAACGCCTTTAACAGCTTCAAAAACTTCGTCCCTTGTTTTCTTATGGAACAAAGAACTTCGAATGGATATGTTATTAAGTATTCGATAGCTTATATGTACATCATTTACTTCTATTGCAAGATTTTGGGGCATATCAGATTACCTTCACGTATGAGTTTTCATTACTGTATACAGTAAAAATACCAAGAGCAGATAGTATCAATGATATAAATGTCCAAACTGCCAGTAACGCAAGAGCTGGCCTGGAACTATATAAAAGTGCTGAACGTGCAGACGATATAATACAAGCTACAGGATTAAAACTTTCCAAAATCTCTCCGAATGGTTCCGGAATCCTTTTAGAAACTGAATAGAATACACCAGTAAGATACATCATCATTTGAAGAACTATACTGGTTATATATCCCAGATCATTTACATAAACGCCATAATGCATCATGATAGAACCAACTCCAAATGTAAAAAGAAACAGCACTGCCAATATAGGAACAATCCAAATAATATATATACTTATGGGCACTCTGTAAAAAATCATCATTAAGAGGATTACTCCAAATGAAACCATCATTTTAAATCCATTAACGAACATCTTAGAAATAAGCAAAATATATTTAGGCATATAAACCTTTGTAATGATTGATTTCCCATTTCTAACAGTATTAACACTTCCATTAACACTCCTAGAAAAGAAGCCCCACATTGTTATCCCTGTAAAAATAAAGATAGGAAAGTATTCTTCTTTAGCCTTAAAAACCACTCCAAAAATCACTGTGTAAATTATCATCATGCAAAAAGGCTCAATTAGCCACCATAGCCAGTTCAAATATGAGCTTGCTACTTCTGCCCCCAGATCCGCTTTAGCTGACCACAATGCATATGGCATATATTTCTTTAAATCATTAAAAAGCCTTTTAAAATAACGAATGAACCCGCCTAGGGTAATTATGTCTTCTGTAATAAGACAGACTACAAAAGGCATCACAAATCCAAGAACTCCGCCAAGACCTATATATTTAAGCCTATATGACAACGTCATTTCTTTAAAATAGAAGCCCTTCACGCCTCTAATATAAGAGATTGAAGAAGTTATTAAATTGATAAGGATGAAATATACTGAAAATAGAACAATTTTTCTTTTGAATGACACTTCTCCGTGTCGTAAATAACCGTGGATAGCCACTGAGAAAATCGCTGGTACTATGAACATTGCTATATCTAGTAAAAGTAGCAATCCCCTTGCCTCCCCTCAACAATAATAAAGTCAGTTCATCTCCGTAAAACCTTTAAAAGACAAGACCTCACCCACATCACAGTTAGGATATACTTCCAAACGCCATATACTTATTCTTTTCATGAGCGCTCTCTTAATCTCCACCTCATCCATTCTGCAATACATGCAACAAATACAGCAGCCTTGGCATCTTCATCCTGCAGATAGCCGTAACGATCCTAAGTTTCCACTCAAGATTATTAAGTTTTATCAGGCGAGCGGCTGTCGTATATGGTTCACTATCCATATATTGCCGAACTGTTTTGAACTTAGCCTTGATTTTTGCCGGATTCATCTTGTTAAAGAAATATATCCTGCAGCATATGGCAAAGCTTTTTATAACTCTGGCATAATACGCCTGCATCAGGTCATTGTTAAAAAGGATATGTCTTTTTACATATGCGAATGCCTTCATGTCATAAAGCGGTCTTTCATCCTTATAGCTGTTTGTAATGGAATCCTTGTTTACCGTGTAATGATATAAACAGCTGTGAAGATAAGATATCCTCTCCGCTTTCTCAAAAACCTCAAAGTTAAAGCACATATCATCAAGTACAGATAATTCCTCATAAAATCTAAGGTCATGCTTTCTTAAAAATGAAAGCTTATATAATTTATCCCACGGCGCAGCCAAAGGAACATCAGGATTAAAGTTTACGGATGCCATTTTAGCCGTAGCATACGGATATAAAATACGGCATCTGAGTGAAACGATATCTTCTTTATTGTCGGTAAAAAGATCTCTGTCCGAATATGCAAGAATCTTTGTATTATGAATATTGCTTGTTCCGGCATTCTCAGCAAAAAATTCCTTTGCCGCATCAAATATGACAATATCGGAACCATGTCCGGTCGCTTCTCCGTATGGAAGGCTCAGATATTCCGGATCAAGATAATCATCTGAATCCACAAAGGCAACATATTCTCCGGTCGAGGCATCAAGTCCCGCATTTCTAGCAGCGGCAACGCCTCTGTTCTCCTGATGTATCACTTTAAAATTGGGACAATTAATACTGTATTCATCACAGATACTTCCGGAAGAATCTGTCGATCCGTCATCCACAAGAATTACTTCATAGTCTTCGTAAGGCATAGTCTGCGATATAATGCTGTCAAGGCACCTGCTCAGATACTTCTCCACATTATAAACAGGAACAACTATCGAGACTTTTATGCCCATCACAAACTCCTTTTTTGGCTATTTGTATAATGATAGTTTCAAAACCGCGTCTACAATACTTTTTTCATTTCCTCTTGAAACGAATATGTGGTTCTCGTCTGATGTAAAGAATTCTCTGTTAGCTCTTGTATCTCCCAGTATCATGCCTTTTCCCAAAGCTTCATATATCATTGCTTTGCCAGGGATAGTTCTGTCGGCTTTATCTATATCCGGCGCAAAGTGCCCTGCAAGGCACACCTCCGCCTTCTTTATATACTCATATAGCAATTTCCGATCCATCCAGCTGTGATATTCAATCCCGCCATGCTCTGAAGGAGCCTTTGCCAAAAGCATAAATTCCTTTTTAGTTTTCCTGTGCATTCCTCCAAGTCCGCCGATATATACACACTTATATCCATGATCACTCGATAGTACTTTAAATGCCTTTGCAACATACTCTGTTCCCTGTAAAGGAAGCCCTGTCCCAAAGTACAGGACGGATCTTGGTTCTACATCTTCTTTATCCGATCCATTAACCGGACCTAAGTCTGCTTCAAGATAAAGCGCCTCAAACTTGCTTATATCTTCTACAAATTCTTTGGCAAAATACTCGCTGTCTGCTCTTGTATCAGTAATAATAAGTTCTGCTTCTTTTACAACTTTTTTATCCAACAGCTTACATATGTGAGCTAACATGCCTTTTTTTAGAACAATCTTTCTGTCAAAGACTATCGTGTCATATAATGACAAAAACATTTCTGCAATTATCTTCTTTTCAGATATATGTCTAACAACACTGCTCCATATGAGCTGTGGCAAAAAACCTATGATCACTATATCTGCATCTTCAAAATCAATACTTTTTAATCTTTTTCTTAAATCTAGGGCTCTGGTAAAGGGATTATTCTTGTCGGAAGAATAGACTTTAAAGCTTTCCGTATTTTCTTCCAGAATCCTTTTAATCTGAGCTGTTCTTATGTAGTCCTCATTTTTAACGGTAATATATACGACATTCTTTCTTTTCAACAGGTGAAGCAATCTTGACTCCGTCATAGTATTGTTTCCTCGAATGATACTGAATATCCTGTAAGATCTTGCGATTTGCGCCTATAGTATCTCCAAGTATTCCAATCATGATGCACACAAATCCTATGATAATAAGCGTACATGCAAGTATAAGTGACTGAATATGTCCGGCTCCTCCGTTTACAAAAAAGAAGCTAAGAAATCTTATCCATATCACAAGTCCCGGGATTATCGGGAAAAGCGAAAGGAACCAAAACGCTTTCAATGGTTTATACACAAGATACGCTCTAAGGATTGTCAGCATCGAGGTTCTTACATATCCAAACATTGTTTTGGCAAGTCTTGACGGTCTTACTGACGGATTCGTTTCAATGGGAACAGAAATAATCGGAATCTTTTCTCTTCCTGCCTGTACAATGGTCTCCAGAGTATATGTATAATCATTAACAACATTTAATCGCAGTGCCGCTTCCCTTGAAAAAGCCCTGAATCCGCTTGGCGCATCGGGAATATCGGTCTTTGAAGCCTGTCTTACAGCCCAGCTCCCAAGCCTTTGAAGTTTCTTTTTAAGCGGTGAAAAATCGGAAATATTTAAAATCGGTCTTTCGCCTATTACAATATCTGCATTTTGATCTAAGATTGGTTTTACAAGTGTTGCTATATCTTTTCCGCGATACTGATTGTCGGCATCTGTATTGACAATGATATCTGCTCCGTTTTCAAGAGCAACATCTATCCCTGCCATAAATCCTTTGGCAAGTCCCTTGTTCTGGGTGAAATTCACGATATAATTTACTCCCCATTCCTTTGCAACTCTTGTAGTCTTATCACTGCTTCCGTCATTGATTATCAGATATTCAATTTCATCAATTCCGGCAATGTTTTTGGGCAGATCGTCGAGTGTGTTTTTTAGAGTTTTTTCTTCATTAAAGCACGGAATCTGAATTATTAGTTTCATTTATGTTTTCCTTTTCCGGATCACTCTCTTTTACATTCTTCTTTGCATTGTCTTTGTTCATGATTCCTATCAATATCGATACCGCTATGATTAACGCAAGCAATCCCCCGATAGCAACTTTCCATATTAACGCACTACTCTTTTGCCTCTGTTTCCTTAAATAATTATCGATTTCAATACCGGTCTGTCTGTCGTTTTTCTCAATTTCTTCGTCAACTGCCCGTCCGATGTCCTGTGCCGATTTTTCAGCCCCCGCAATATTTTCGCCGCTTATCTGCTCTGACGGAATATATGCAGTTTCTCCTTTATAATATATTTCTGTCCAGTCGTCGCTTACATTAACCACAAAAGCGCTATCGCCCTTGGAAAACTCTGCTATTACATCACTTGAATCATCTTTCTGTGCGAAAGCTTTAGCATCTTTTTCAAGCTTCGTTACCGTCCCGCTTGTCGGTGACACACTTGTAAGCGCCTCACTTGCTTTAGGCCCTGATGCTGTCCGGTCAATAGTCACATCCTGCCACAGGACAAATATCACAGTTATAAGAATTATTAATGCAACAACTGATACTTTAAAATTCTTTCTCATAACACCCCTTAGTAAAATAGGCTCAGATGACCAACCGTTATGTTGTTTTTATAATATTCGTCGGCAACTGCAGATATAGCACCATCCATATCTACGATAAGTACCGTATTATTATTTAAATACCTGTCTGAAGGTACCTGTTTATCCATTGCATCAATTATCTCTATATTTCTGTTCCTATCTATGAACTGCAATATTTCAATGTATTGTGGTCCCCCTTCATACACATGAAGAAGCTCTTTTCCTGTATTTTTCTCCATTACATCTTCAAGCATCTGTCCCATAAGAACATCGCCGTATATATTGTCCTGGTTATAAAAGACAAAACTATCGCATACATTAAGTGCAAATATGACCTGTATCGGAATGATAAGGCATATCCAAATATTCTTTTCCCTATGTCGATACAACAAAACAAGAGCAAAAACAATCAAAAATACTCCTGTCATAAGCGCAGATTCTTTACAAAAATACGGAAGTGCATCCACACCTCTTTTATGAAGATGGCTCATCCCCACCATAGTAAAGCCATGTCCATCCGACATATGCGTGTCATTACCTTGTATGACCATGTACGAAACTGCCATAAAGAGCATATGAAAAACAAAAACGATAATTGCTCTGTTTAATACTTTTTCACACGATCCAAGCTCCAAAATGCCAAACGCTATTACAATGGGAAGGAAAAAATCTATATATCGCCCATGTAAAAACAGATCAAGTCTCTTGTTATCTGTATCTGAAGCTCCTATAAGATAAACCAGAGCAACCAGAAATTGCATAAAACAAGTCAAAAAAACAACTGACTTCACAGTGCCTATAATACAATCCTTTTTTTCTTTAAAATGCCTTAAAGCATCCCATGTGGAGAAAAAAAGTCCTATTATTCCAAAATATCCAAGTCCATACGTGGTGCATCCAAGATAATACATCTTGCCACATATTTCCTTTAAAACTCTCAAAATGCCTTTGAGACTAAAAAGTTTGCCAAATCTATACAGTATTCCCGAATAATCATTCCAAGAAATAACGCTGTCAGGAACTCTCCCATATACTTTTGCTATTATGAAGTCTTTGAGCAGAAAAGTTCCCGTAAACAGAATAAGTATGACTGCTACAATCAAAAATAACGACTTCTTTTTCCGAAAAACAATCTTTGCATTTCTCAAGAACATAGTCATGAAAAAAAGAACCGTAGAGATTACAATACCTATACACCTCATGTGAACTACGTACATAAATATCGCAGTGATTACAATGCACAAAGCTCTGAATGTTGTCTTTTTTTCAAGGAATCTTATTATCAAATAAATAAATGAAACAAAAAGGAAATTCAATAAACCTTCAACCATGGTCAGCTGTGTGTAATAGACCCATGAAGGATAAAGCACAGAAACAACCGCAACAATACGGCATATATCTTTTTTGATATTGGGGAATAGAAACGTCACAATTCTATACATTATAGGTATCGAAGCTGACTGAAGAATCATGTTTACCAAGATAGCAAACCTATATGCGCTTACTGAATCGTGAAAAAAGAAAAGAATCGGAAATAAAATCAGGCTGTATCCATATGAATAATAGGAACCAAGCGCTGTAACATTTGACCAGTCATATCCAAGAACTGATGCGGCAGGCGCCCAATATCCAAATTCATCAGGAAAAGTAGAAAAACCATAAATAGAAAACAACCCATGCATACATAAAAAGACTACAATCATAATCCCCAACAATACAATTGCGTTTTCTTTTATGAATGAGAGACAGCCTGAAATAGGCTGCCTCTCAGGACTTTTATACTTCATATTTTAATATTCTACGATTGCATATGCTGCTGCACCACCGGGGATATCAGCTGTGATCACATTGGGATCTTCACTGAAGTTCTCAAGAATCTGAGTTTTTCCACCCTTTGCAGCTCTTGCGAGTGCATGTTTCTTATTCTTGTCAGCTTTCTTTGGAAGACTGATAGTTGTTCTGGAAACAACGCTCTCATCAAGCTCAGCAAACTTACCAAATGTCATCTTACCGAAGTTAAGTTCTACACACTGAAGAACATTTCCGCCAATCGATCCGGCAACATCTGTAAGTGCCTGATATGCAAGCGGAGACTGCTTAGCAGTAAACTCCCATCCCTTGAAATAGAGAGACTCGCCTGCGCCCAGCCCTGCTTTAGTTTTTAGTTCAGCTGCAGGAGCAACAACAGCAATAGCTATGTTCTGTGTAATGAACGCTCCACTTACGGTTGATTTATAAATCTTACCGCCAACGATAATCTGTGGAGAAGCTACTACACCTGCAACAGCTGCTGAACTTCCGGATGAATCAGAAGAGCTTCCTGACGAATTTGAAGAACTTCCACCGCCTGAACCGGTTGAACTGCTAGTAGTACTATCTCCCTTAGACTGATCACTTCCGGGAGTAACTGAAGAACCACTAGTCGTACTATCTCCGCCTGTCTGATCAGATTCTGCATAAACAGTGAGCGGCATTACAATAAGAGATACTGATAAGGCGAATGTAAGTAATCTTTTTACAAGTTTCAAGTTCATAAAATAAACATCTCCTTTCATCATAAAAAAAGTTTTTTATGTGTTAGCTCTAATGTTGTCTTTTATTCCTTGATGTCATTTTATTCTGCAATATAATTCTATTTTACGTTTTTTTTTTTTTTTTCAAGCGTTAATACTGCTTTTTTAGCGCAAATATGTAGTTGCTATTCCGATAAACGCTAAACTTCTTTTATTTATAAATTATTTATAAACTTCGGTATAATGAATCAATTCAAGAGTACTATGCCACCTGCTACTTTTCTGTTCTCGCAATATAGGCCGTATTTCCATTGACTCATATTGCAGTTTCCCGCTTATGAGGTCATTCTATCTCGCCATTTCCATTGACTCACATCGCAGTTCCCCGCTTATGAAGTCATTCTATCTCGCTATTTACTTTGACTCACATCGCAGTTCCCCGCTTATGAAGTCATTCTATCTCGCTATTTACTTTGACTCATATCGCTTTTTCCGCTTATGAGGTCATTCTATCTCGCCATTTCCATTGACTCACATTGCAAGTTTCTGCTTATGAGGTCATTCTTTCTCGCTATTTCCATTGACTCATATTGCAAGTTTCCGCTTATGAAGTCATTCTATCTCGCTATTTACTTTGACTCACATCGCAGTTTCTGATTATGAGGTCAATATGGTGCCATGAAGTTCTGGCCTTATCAGCAATTTGACCGCAATTTGAGTACTATCTACAGTTCTATATAAATAAATTATAAGCCCTTCGGTGTACACAACAACCAAAGGGCTTATCTCT
>JAEEGK010010194.1_pt1 | contig 21718 bp, 6 predicted proteins | sample 8958771 | NCBI WGS metagenome assembly JAEEGK01 (sample SAMN16246547, study PRJNA631951) | gut metagenome | biome: gut microbiome; feature: rumen; material: SC-attached | host: Bos | place: Iran: Karaj | collected 2018-10 | reverse complement strand
ATAAGTTTTAATTTAAAAATTTTATATGATGAATTTTATATATCAATTCCAAATGAAGATAATTATATTTTAAGATTAAATACTTATTATTCAGATGGTAATAATATTAATATTAAAATTTATGAGCTTTTAAATAATGATATAAATAATAGAACACTTTATGTTCAAGGTTCTTTTTGGGGAGGACAAAGTTCAATATTAACTTCTTTGTTAAAAGGAAAAAAATATGCAATTAATTTTGATTATACTTCTTCTTTCTTTTCACAAAATGAAAGAAAAACTTGTGAACTTTTTTATTTAAAATTAGCTTTTGGAGCTATAAATTATTTAAAAAATTTAAATAACATTCCTTTTTTTAAAGAAGAATCTTGCAATGATTATTATAAAAAACCAATAAAAGAGTCTATAAAGGAATTTATGGATTTATTTTCTAAAGAACATTCTAATACTTTCAATTATAAAGATTCAGAATTTGAATTAGTAAGTAAAAATTTGATATCATATAATAATATTGACAAAAGCTTATATAAAGAGTCAATATTAGATTTTAATATTATTTATTCAGAAAAATTTTCAATTGATTTAGATATTAATTTTTATTTAGAAACAATTTCTGATTATATTTCAGGATTAATAATTCCTGTTATTATACCAGTTTATTCAGATAAAGAATTCAATTTATCAAATGAATATTTCAGAAAATTTCTACTTCATAAAAATTCAATAAATATGAGATTAACAAAGGGTAATTATCAATTAATTTTAGTTCATGGATTGAGTCAATTTACTTATTCAAATTCTGAAAATAATTTTATATCAACAAGTGTTTTTTATCAAGACTTAATACCAAAATGTGTTCCTTTTAAATTAAGAATTATTTCAATTTTATTAGATAGTAATAATAGAAAAAAATGGGAATGTAATTTTATAAATTATCATCATATTCCAAAAGAAATTGAATTAAATGAAAAACAAGACAAATATTATTATTTCAATCATCATGTTTTAATTCCTTTAGAAAGATCTAAATTTGAAATTAAAACTCCTGCTTCAAGTAAATTTATTTTAAATGTTAGAGTTCAATTTGAAGATTATTCAGATATTTATTCAATGTCATTAACTTTAAAAAAAAATGGTTTAACTTTAATAAGAGGAAAAAAAGAGATTTTTGAAGAAGGAGAAAAGTCAACAACATATTATTTAAATTATTTACTTGAACCTAATATAAAATATGAACTACATTTTTCAAACAAATATTCTGATTATGGAAAATTTTTTGATAAATGTAGATTAATAACTTTAGAAATAACATTAAATAATATTAATTATATAAAAACTAATTCTTGCATAAATTTGGTTCCTCAAAGAGAAAATATACTTTATTATAGATTAATTGATGAAGATAATTCTCTTAAACAATATAAAGAAGATACTATTATAAATTTTTTTAATGATGATTATAATTCAATGAATAGTAAAGGAGAAATTAAATTAAATAAATATGATATGAATTCAACTTTAACTTCATTAAATTCATTATTTCAATTTAATTTTGATTCAAATTCTAAAAATATGTATTTCACATATGATTTTGAAATTAATTCTGATTTATCCCGAATTACTTTATTATTAGAAACTCCTTTTGGTTTACCTGTTAATTTATTTGCTAAAATTTATTTAATTGAACAAAGGGAAAATTATGGTTTTTTCCCTTTAAGTATATTTAATAATTTAAATAATCCAAATCAAAATAATTCAAAAGCAATATATGAAATATTAGCTACGCAAGATTTAGAAGATGAAAATATATTATCTATTCGAGGTTTACTCTTACAATATGGAAAATATAAAGTAAAATTTGGGATTAATCCAGGTTTTATAGATAAAAAAATTTTAGATATTTTAAATAATAATTTATGTGTTAGTTTTACAGGTAAAATTATAATAGAAAACAAATCTTATTTATCAAATATAAAAGGAAGCTTTAGTCAAAATGAAAATTGTCCTTACATTGAAATACCAAAAAGTTTAAGTTATCCAGGTTTTATTTCAAAAGATACTCTTTTTTCAATGAATAATATGCAAAGATTTAAAATAAAAGGTCAAAAAATTTTTAGAAGTTTTGAAATTGAAGAAAAATCCTTTTTTAAATTCTATATTCCTGATGAAGATGGTATTGGTTATTATAATAAAATTAATTTAATAAAAGAAGATAATAATCAAATTGAAATTATTGATTCAAAAAGTGGGAAACATAAAAATTATTTTGTTAATGTGCTAGAACCAGGAAAATATTCAATTGAAGTTTATTTTAATTTAAATGAATATAAAAGTTATAAAAATGAAAATGCTGAATATGAACATTTATGTTATTATTTCGATGTTTATATATCTGTTATTCCAATAAATGAAATTTATAATATTGATGAATTTAAAAATGAAGAAAAATGCGAAGAAAAAGGAATGGAAAGTTTAGGTGATATTGAAAAAGATGTATCTGATAATTATAATAGGATAATATTTTTAAATTCTTTATCTTCAAATAAAATAGGAAATAATAAAGATTCCCATTTAATTAAAGTTTTTAAAATAAATAAAAATTCAATAGGAAATACAAAATTTGAATTTGAAATGATATATAATTCATATATTGACCCTTTATATACCTTTATCCCTTATAAAATTGTAAATGGAAAAAGAATTATGGTTTCAAGTCAAATAACAAAAAGTGAAAATTTTATTTGGATTAATTTAGACATATTAAAAAATACAGATTATGAAATTGATTTTATTTCAAGAGCATTTCCTAATTTTCCAATATGTTCATCTGCAACTATAACTTATAGTTATTATAATACTTTAGCAGAAAAACAAGAAACTAGAAAAATAAATTGTGAAAATTCTGATAAATTACCTAATCATTTATTTATAACAAAAAATATTGAAGAAAATGATATTTTAAAAAAATATTGTAAATTTCAAGATAAAATAACAGGAGAAATGTATTTATATGGTAATTTTTTATTACCTAAAATTACTCAATCTCTTAGAACTGAATTCATTATAATGCAGGATTCTATTATTTTTATTCAAGTTAATCCTAATTATAAAATTAACTCAAATAATATTTTTATTGAAATTTATTATAAAGAATTAACATATTTTAAATTTAGTCAAAGTTATTATAATGGTTTAATTATTGCAGAAATATCAAATAAAAATACAATTGATTATTTTTCTTTTGAAGATGAAAAAAAAAAAAAAAATTTCAACTTTAAATTATTATTTAGATATTATGTTTGATAAGTCATTAACAAAATGTGAATCATTTAATTTATTTTTTAGTATAATACCAAAGAAAACATATAAAGAAATGTATATGAATTGTAAAGAAAAAGATGAAGATTTATTTTATAAAAGCCCAATTCCAAATTATATTGAAGTCACTAAAACAAAATCTTATCAATTTTCATCATATGTTAAAGAAAATAAAGGTTTTTATTTAAATTCTCAAACTTCAAATTTAATTAAGATTATTAATTTTAATTTAAAGCAAACATCAAATGTAGATATCACTTTAAAATATATTCATTCAGATAATTTAATGGATATTTCATTAAATGATAATTTAAATTTATATATTTTAGGAATTGAAACTATTGATAATACTCATCAAAATGGAATTTGGATAAATAAAAACATAAACACAAATTTAAAACCTGGTGATTATTCTATTAAATTAATATTCCATAGGATTTTTACAAATTATTTGGAAAAAATTTTTACTAAAGAAGAAATGGAAAATATATGTAATGGATTTGATTTAGATATAACTTTTACAATATTAAATTTACAAAATTCCAAAGTAGCAGATAATGATAATGATAACAAAGATAGTGAATTACAAAAATTAGGATTAGAAGATTTGAATTCAAATAGTATTATAAGTTTAAATCCTTCAAATATGATGAATTTAAGATTGGGAAATAATTTAAACATAAAATTACAATTTTCTTTCGATTACATTCAATCTTCATCTCAAATTTTCCAAATGGAAAAAATGATATATTTAAAAGAATATGATTCATCTTTTTCGAATTCATATGGTGATTTGATTTATCCTTCTTATATAAATAATTTCCATTCAAATTCACTATCTTATACTTTCGAATTAAACAATAATTTTTCCCCAGGTAAATGTTATAAATTATATTATGATCAATCAAAAACTTCAAATGAAATAAATGACTTAATAATTAATCAAGAAAATCATATTTATTGTATAATGTCATGTACTTGTAATCCAAATTCAAAATTCATTTGTAGTTTAAATTCAAAGTGTAAATGTAAATTTCCATATAAAGGAATATTATGTGAAGAATGTGAAGAAGGTTATACAAGAACAAATGATAATTTTTGTATTCCTAATTCATTAAACAATGTTAAATGTAATGATATAGAAACTTGTAGTGGAAATGGTCATTGTAAAATTGAAGGATCAGCTTTTGATCCTTATGATATTAATACTATAAATCCATGTATTTGTGATTCTGGTTTTAAAACTAAAAGTGGTTTTCCAACTATTAATTTTTGCAATGCTTGTATAAATAAACAAAAATTTTATCCTTATTGTTATGATAATTCTGATATGAGTTTGAATAATTTTGATAATGAAAATAATAAAGAAATAGTAAATACTATTAAATTTGGATGGTATACTTCTTGTTATGAATTTACAAGAGCTCCTGTATTAAATGATAAATTATATAAAATTCAAAAAATTGACGGAAGTTTAATCTATAATCAAATTTTAAAAATAGAAAAAAATATTGAATTAACAGAATTAATTATTAGTGAAAATTCAATTATAAGAGTTATGTTTATTTCTCAAAAAGAAAATAAAGGAAAAATTGAATTATATTATAATAAAAATGATAAAAGTTCTATTATTCAAACTGAAGGAAAAGAAAAAATTGAAAGTTTCATTATGAGATTAAAAATGAGGGAACAACCATATATTTTAAAAATTATTCATTTAAATTTAGGTTATTCATGTAATAGATATCAATTAAAAGTAGAAATTGAACCTTTAGTTAATATTAAATCTAATTTACAATGTGAAAATAATGTTCCTTTATTTAATTCACAAATAAATTTATTTAATAATGAAATTAATTTAAAAGGTGATGATAATTTTAAAAATATCAATGAGAAAAAATTTATTATTAGAGGAAATGAAATATTAACAAAAGAGAACTTAGATAAAAAAATATTTTTTAACCCAAAAAAAACAGACAATTCAAAATATAATAATGTTGGAAAAATATCTACAGGAAAAATAAATGAACCATTTGAATTTAATATAAAATTAAATGTTGAAAATGAAATAACTTTTACTGCATTTTCAAATTATCAATTTTTATCAAATGATATTACTTTCAAAATTTTAAATATATCAGATAATAATAATATTATTTCAAAAGGAAATTGGATAATAAATGAAATTCCAAATGAAGAAAAAGACATTTATCTTCAAAGTGGAATAAGTATTATATTAACTCCAGGAAAATATTATTTAACAATTACTCAAAATATATTATCAAATCAATTACTCCAATTACTTTATACAACTAATAATACTAATATTATTTCAGATATTTGTTTTTCCTTTACTTTAAATTTCCAAAGTATTCCAGTTAAAAGAAATATTGATGGTTATGAAACTTCTGATGAAAATAAAATAATAATGATTGAACCTCCTATGAAATCATCACAAAAAATTAATGAAAAATTAATTTTAACTGTTTATTTCCAAAAAGAAATTAATAAATTTTTAATAACTAATGATCAATTAAATAAACAAACTCTTCCTATAAACCATACTTTCTATTTAGAAAATACAATAGATTCAAATAAGAAAATTTATTCATCAAAAGTATCTTTAATCAAAGATAAATTTCAAGTTACATTTAATGAAAATTTATTAGATTTTAATCTTTGTTATTCTTTAAAGTTTAATTTAAAAAGATTTCAAACATTAAATGATAAAGATATACCTTTAATATCAGATGAACCTAATATTCATAGATATTGTACAAAAACATGTGAGTGCAATAAAAATATGAATACTGAATATTCATGTGATCCTTATGATAATAAAAAATGTATTTGTAAAAAACCTTATTCAGGAAATAATTGTTATGATTGTATAAATGGTTATTTTATGGTTAAAGGAAAATGTATTTCAGGTGAAAATTGTAATAAAAATTATTGTAATAACAACGGAAAATGTTATTCAGATTCTTATAATAATAATTTTGATAATATTAAATGTTTATGTTCAGATGAATTCACTGGAGATAAATGTAATCAATGTAAAAAAAGAAATTTAAAATATCCAAATTGTAAAGATCTATCTTCTTTAATTAGAAGAAAAAATATTATTAATATTAATAAAGAAAATCAAATAAATAGAATAGATAATAATTGTGAATTTCAATTTATTCCAAAAACTTTTGACAAAATGGGTTATCTTCAATTAGATGGAAATATGCATATTTCAGGAAAATATTCAATTAAAAATTTACAAGGAAAAAACCATATAACATCATTTACATTAAAATCAGTTTCCCATATTAAAATTTATATAGAACAATCAAAAGAAAATTTTAATGTAGTTATTTATTTATTAGATCAAGATAAAAATATATTAAAAAATTCTAAAATTTTAAAAGGACCAAATGGTTATGATACTGCTTCTTTACTTGATGTCATAGCTGATCAAGGAGAATATTATTTAGTTTTTGTAATTAAAGATTTAATAATAGGAGGAAATATTAAAAGTGAAGATTTATTTAATGATTTTACAGGAGATGATTCTTGTAAGAATGTCTATTTAGAAATTCAAATAAATGAAATTCAAAGAGAAATTGATAATACTAATTCTCTATTAAATAAATATAATTCTTTTTGTATTAATAGTGAAGAGATTAATAATAAACCTTTATATCCTAAAGATTTAAATTATTATGATGAAAAATCAAGTTTTTTTATTGAAATTAATAAAGGTTTTAATGGTAATTATGTTCATATTAGGAAAGAAGAAAAAGAAATCAATTATTTTTATTATGATTACTTATATATTCCAGATATAATTAATGGAGAATTTACTATTGAATTAAATGTCAACAGTAAATTTTTACACAGTCAAATTGGAGTTATTTTAGAAGTAGTTGAAATAAATGAAGATATACAAGAAAAATTTGATGAAATGAAAGAAAAAAAAGTTTTAATTTCTAAAAAAATAAAAGAATTATTCTCATATTATCAATTTAATAAACCGGTATGTTCAATATATTGTTTTTCAGGAAGTAAAAAATTTAATTCATATACTTTAAATAGAATTTTACCAAGTGACACTTTATATAGAATTTGGTTTTATGATGTAAATCCTTTACCAGATATTTTAGAAAATGCAAAATATTTAAATTATCAAAAAAATACTTGTTTAATTTATCAAGTAACAATGAGATTATCAAATAATAATATTAATAGTACAGATTTAACTTTAAGTCCCTCAAATTCACTTTGTTCAAGTAATGAATTACCTTATAATTTAAATAATAAAGATTATTTAGGTGATATAAATTATGTGAAAAATTACGGGTTTCATATTTTAGATTCTTTTAGAGTGGATAGAATAAAAAATAATATTCATTTTACAAAATTTAATATTAGTAATAGTTATTTATTTAGATTTTTAATGATTCCTGGAAGAGTAAAAGTTGATATAACATTATATAAAATAACTAATGAGAAAAAAAATATTGTTGCAAAATCTCATATTTCTAATAATGAATTAATTTTACTTGCTGAAATTCCAAGAGGAAGTTATATCATTCAATTTAAATTTTATCCAAGTTCATTTGGTTTTACAAAATGTGAAAGTGTTAAAATTGAATTTGCAATGATGGCTTTTGATAAAATTCAAAGTAATATTAAATATATGTTAGATAAATATAATAATAAATTTGATAAAGATGGTTATCCTTTAAAAACAAAAAAATTTAATTTCATGAGTCATTTAATTAAAACAATAGGAGATTTTTATAATAAACCATTAGAAGATATTACTTATATTATTAAAACTGAACTTCCTATAAATATAGAAGAGAAAAAAAATTTAGAGCCAGTTAACCAATTATTAACCTTTAAAAATTTAACATTTATAATTGAAGAAAAAGATAATAAGAAATTAAAAATAATAGGTTATATTCAAAGTGATTTCCTTTTTATTGATGCTTCTATATATTTAATTTACTATAAAACAGGAGATTCAAAAGGTGAAATTATTTATAGTCCAACTCATAAAAAAAATTTCAATACAATAATCACACATCGACTTCCTTATGGAAGATATACTTTATCTATTAATTATTATAGAAAAATACATTTTATAAGTTCTACAAGTGATGAAAAAATAACATCTAAATTCACCGAAATACATTTTGATCTTCAATTTATAAATGTTTCAAATGATTTATTAAATTTATTTACTAGTGAAGGATATATTAAATTAAATCCTTATTCTTCTAATGCTAAATTATCTAACAATTATATATGTCGAAAATTTGGTGTTAGTCTTCCAAAAACTTTGGATTCTTTAAGATATATTTTATTTAATTCTGAAATAAATATTATTGATGATTATATTATTCCTAATGCAGGGGAAGGAGAAGATAGAATAAAATTTAAATTATTAAGATTTAATAGAGCAATTTTTAGAATTTATATTGAAAGTTCTTTTGTTAAGATTAAGGTTTCATTATATAAACAAAAAATAAATACCAAAGAAAACTATAAATTAGTAACTTATTCGACTAATTATCAAAATAGTTTTGCGAATTTAATGGAAATTATTGAAGATAAATATAATTATATGATAATAATTAAATATGAAGGTTATATTGATTTAAGAAGTTCAATATCACAAGAATTTTCAAAAAATAAATGTAAAACTTTTAAAATGGAAATTGCAATTGAAAAATCTTATAATTTCCAATGTCCAAAGAATAATCAAAATTATATTAATTTAAATGATTTAAAACCATTACCTCAAATCCTTCCTGTTAAATATCAAAATAAAAATCAATTCTTCAAATATGACAGTTCTTTAGATAAAAAAATGGTTTTTTTAATCAATAAAAATAATGATACTTATTTAAAATTTCAAGAATTTTTAGTTTCTAAACCTATAGATTTTAAATTTGAAATAATTAATGATTTAATAATTCCACCATTAAATATATTATTAAAAGATTCAAACACTGATTCTTTCATTTCACATAGTGATTTATATGATAAAAGAAGTCTTTTATTAGTAAAAAATTTACCTAAAGGTTCTTATTATATTGAATTATTTGTTCCAAAACAAAAATTATCTTTTAAAGAAAATGCTTTTTGTTCTTTATATGATATAAAAATAGAAGCCAAAAAATCTACTAATCATTATAGATTAAAAGATTTAATTAATAAAATAGAAATGATGAATGATAATTTAGATATTCCAGTAAGATTACCTTATACATTAAATGAACCAAAATATATGATTGCTTATGGTGAAAATGCTTATATTAATTATATTAATAATTATTATATGAGATATAATAATACTTATAAAAATAATCCTAAAAGTATATTTTTAATTAATACTATTCCTTTCTCTTTAGAGTATGATTCTGTTTGTGATTTTAATATTGATTTAGAAAATAATGATATTGATAATGTTCAAATTGCAATAGATAAATTTACTAATTATTCAAATTCACAAAATAAATTATTGAAACAAGGAAATTATACTTTAGTGGTTAAATTAAATAGAACTGTAGAAAAAGGAGTTTTAAAACCATATAATGATAATGAATTACTTTCAAAAATAATTAGATTATATATTGGTATTTCCCCTCTTTATAGAATAAATCAAGTATATAAATATAATGATATAATATCATCTTACCATCAATGTGAATCTAATCATCTTCCTTTGATAATTAAAATTGATGACAATTCAAATGAATTTCGATTTATTGAACCTAAATTTACTCTTAGAAGAAGTGATATTAAATCAAAAATAATTTCAAATTCTACTTTAATATTAAAAAATTCTAATAGAAATAGAGTAATTTGTGAAATTGGAAGTGACTATGTATTTAATAAATTTATGTTAAATATCATTACAGAAAATAATAATATTTATTATATGAAAATTAATAATAATATTGGATTTTTAGATTTAATGTTACCAAGAGGGAATTATACTTTGCAATTTGTTTTAGAAGAAGATATTATTGTAGATATTAATCAATTATCTTGTTTAATGTTAGATATTAATATTCATATAATGGAAATTGATAAAAAGGTAATTTCAAAAGGAGAAATTTTAGGAGAAGAGAAAAACCAAAATTATTTTTATAATACTAAAAAATGTGATGGTAATATTATTCCAATAAGTTTATTATCAAATAAGAATATTTATAATGGTCATTATTTACTTCATTTACCAAATGCTTTATATTTTAAAAATACTCAAAAATCAAAATATAAAAAAAATATTAATGAAATTGATATTAACATTAATTACAATAGCATAATTTTAATTTCAACTTATGTGACTCAACCAAATGAATTTTCGATTTATCCTAGAATAAGATATAATGTATTTCAGAATAATAAAAAAAAATTAAACTATAAAATTCCAAAATTAAGTTTATTAAGTCAGGAATTAAATGATAGAAAAACATATTTTCATTTAGAAAAAAATATACAAAATTATACTTTAGAATTATCAACTGTCAAAGATACAATTAGTGAAAGAATTTGCCCAAAATATGATTTAGATATTTTAATTGATGATATTGATAAATTATATAATAAATTTAAATGTCAAATTCAAAATAATAAAATTGTAACATTAAGAAAACCAAATCAAAATATAGGAATAATAAGTGATAAATCATTTATAGAAAAATTAAATTATTCAATGTTTACAGAAAAAGAATATTCTTCAAAATCAAATTTAAAAGGAGTTTTAACATATAAGATAGATTTTACTTTATCACCAGGAGAATATTTTAATAATAATATAACTACATATCATATAATGATAGATTTAGGTTTTGAAAGTATAATAAGTAACTTTAAAATATTATTATTAAAAGGAAATAAAATAATTAGTAGGTCATCTCCTTATTTTAATTATAAGAAAAAATCATTTAAAAATCATGTTTTATTAGAAACTATAATTTCAAACTCAGATTCTCCAGAAAATAAAGAAATATTTGATGATTATTCAATTTATATTATTGAAAATGCTTGGCATAATATAACAAATATATTAAAAGCATCAACAAGTGAAAAAGATATAAATAAAATTCCACTTTGTGTTCCATTTACTTATACATTTTTAATAAATGTTAAAAATTATAAAATTGATAATCCTGAAATTATTTCTATTTATCCTCCTGGAAATGAAATATATAAAATTAATGGTCAAGATTTAAATATTAAAATTACTTTAAACAAATCTCCTTATACAAAAAAAAAAGAACCAATTACTATGATGTTTAATAGAGATGAAATGAAATATGCTTTTTTTATTAGAAAAACGGTGAATGAAACCAAAAATTTAACTTTTATTTTTTCTTGGGAAGAAGATAAACTAAATAAAAATCCTAAAATTAATCCTTATAAAGTTATTTCTGCCAATGATATAAATAACAAAGAATGGTATATAATATTTAAAAATGAAATATTTGAAGATAATACAGAATACGAGTTTAAATTTGAAGAATTTACTATTTATGATAGTTCACATTATTTTTTTTCTGGAAACACAGGAATTTTCAGTGAAAAAATTTATATTAAAACATCAAAAAATACTCAAATTTTAGATGATAATCCAATAGAAGATGAAAGTGATTTATCAATTAATAATATTGTTTCAAAATTAATAAGTGAAGAAAATGAAAAAGAAATAATAATAAATGAAGAATTAGATAATAAAAATATTATTGAATCTTATCAAAATTGCAATGGTCATGGAAAATATTTTTATGATCAAATGATTAAGAAATATATTTGTTCTTGTTTTGATGGTTTTAGTGGAAAATATTGTGATTATTGTGAGGGTAAAATTGAAGATAATAAATGTATTGAAGATGATAATGTAAATGATAATTTAATTGATACTAATATTAATGATAATATTCAGGAGAGAAATGATAATGAAAAATATTTAGATTGTGGAAAATGTTTTAATGGAATTTGTGATAGTAAAATTGGAAAATGTATTTGTGATTATGGATGGAAAGGGAAATATTGTGATGAATTAGTTAATAAAATAAATGATAATAATAGTTTAATTGAAAAAAAAAGATGGAACATTACATTTATTAATTATTTTTCAAATTACTTTAGAGAAATTATTGGTTTTGTTTTTATTCTTTTTATTCTTTATGTTTTTAGAAATGTTATCAAAGGGAAAAATAATCAACAAATAGAATATAATGTTTTAGGACAAAGTGATGATGATACTATTAATTCTAATTCTATTAATGATGATAGGAATGATAATAATAAATTAGAATTAATGCCAACTGATTAAAATATTTAATTTATATTAAATTTTTAAATTATATATTTATAATAATAAATTTAAAAAGAATTTTTATATTTATTATAAATTACTTATTTTTTATACATTATTTTATATTATTTATTTTAAAAAAATTACCAAAAAATATATTATTTTAACAAGGTATTTTATACAATTTATTTTTTAATAATTCATTTTCTTTTATTAAACTTCGTTTTTCTCTATCTAATTTTTCATTGTCAAACATTTGATTACTAAAATCTTTCCTAATTTTTTCACTTTGATTAAATAAATAATTATAATCTTGTTCTTTTTTATTATATAATTCTTTTAAATTAATTATTTCCTTTTTTAAATTTTCATTATTTTTTTCCAAATAAATATAATCATTTTTTAAATTATCCTTTTCTTTTTTAATTCTTTCTAAATTTTTTTTATTTAAATTATTTGATTCACTTTCAAATAATAATTTATTGTTAATAATCTCTATATTTTGTTTTAATTGACAATTATTATTATTTAAAGAATCAATTTTTTTATTTAATTCATATATAATATTTTGTAAATTCTTATTATTTAATTGAGAATTATTTAATTCTTTATTATTTTTTTCTATTTTATCAATTAAATTTTGAATTTCATATTTATTATTATAATTTAAATCTTCTTTTTCTTTTTTATGCTCAATTTTTATTTTCTCTAATTCATCATTATGAGTCTTTATTAAATCAGTAATTTTTTTTTGATTATCTTTTTTGATTTCTTCTTTTTCATTTTTTAAATTTATAATATCATTTTTTAATTTATTTATTTCTGAATTTAAAATGTTATTTAAATTATTATTTTCTAATTCTTTTATTTTTTTATTTAATTTTTCAATATCTTTTTTCAAATTGTTATTTTCATCAATTAAATTATTAATTTTTTCTTGTTTTTCATTAATAATCATTTTTTTTTTTTTATAAATTTCTTTTTCTTTAATTTTATTGTTTTGAAAATCTTGATTTACTTTATTTTGCAATTTTTTTATTTCATTTTGAAAAGCATTTTTTAATCTGTCTAAATTATTTCGAAGAGAATTAATTTTATATTTTAATTCTATTTTTTCTTTTTCATTCAAACGTTTTAATTCAGTTACAAATTCTTTAGTATATAATTGGTTAATTTGATTATTTTGTGAATTGATCTCATCAGAAAAATTAATTGAATTATTAAAAAAATTATTTATGTCTTTTTCTTTAGAAATATAATTATTATTTTGAGAAAATTGAGAAGGAGAAGTTATTTTAATATCATTTTTATTAATTAAAGGAGAATATAAAATATGATTTTTTGAATTTTCTAAAATATTTTTCCTATTATGATTTAATTTCATTGAATTTAAATGAATTGAATTATCACATTTTTGACAGAAAAAATGAAAAGGATTACATTCATAACAATAAAAAAGAGCATTTTCACTTTTACATTTTTCACATAAATAATTTGAAAAATTATCAAAAGACATATTATTTATTAAAAAAGAATATTAAACAATTAAAATAAATAAAAATAATTTTACTAATGAATAACTCAAATTCTTCAAATGAATTTACTAAATCTTTAAATTCTACTCATTTTTCTCAAATTATTCCTTCTACAGTTATTGAACTTCCTAATGGAGGTACAAAAAGATTAAGACAAAAAGAAAATTATGTTGATATAATTAAAGAAAGAAATAATTATTATACAACAGAAATTATAAATAAAAAAAAACATAATAGAGTAAAATCATTTCAAGGAAAATTAAAAATAAAAACAGAATCAAGTGACTTAAATCAAAATAATTTTAATTATAATAAAATTTATAATTATAGTGCTTCACCTGGAAACGTTAAAAAAAATAAAAATATTAATTTTAAAAGTGATAATTATGAATTAAGTGATAGTTATAATAATCTCAAAATCAGTGGGAATAAAAGTTTAAATAATTCAAATAAAAAAAATAAAATTCCAAATTGTTATCAGAAATCAAGTGTTTTAAAAAAAAGTAGTAATAATTCCTTAAATGAATCTAATAGTAAAATAATTAATAAAAATGAAATTGATAAATACACCAATTATAATTCATATAAAGAATTATCTAATCATCAAAAAAGTAATTCAGTATCTTATAAGAAAAAAATAAATGATAATTTGAGTAATTCTTCAAGTAGAGATAATACAAAAAGAGCAAATTCAATTAATTCTTATTTAAATCTTGAAAAAAAACAATATTTAGGACTTCAAATGGATTTAATAAGTAATTCTTCTCATAATGATAATATTAAAACAAGATATAATTCTAATGAAGAAAATATTTTAATGAATTCTAATAATGATAATATGAAAAATTCTGATTGTGGGAAAAAAATAATATCTTTAATTAATTCAAATAAAATAAATAATAGTAATTCTAGTGAAATAAATAAGAAAATAAAAGATCCAATTTCTAATAATTTATCAGAAGGAATTAACAAAAATAAAATTGATAAAAAGAAAACAGAAGATAAAAGACAAATAGATATTTCATTATCATATAAATATCAACCTTTAAATCAAAATAATGGTAATTTAAGTCCAAATTGTCCTTCTCTTACTTTAAATGATTTATCTAATTCTTCAAATAAAAATAATAGAAATAATAAAAATAATATAAATTCTTCTGAAGATAAAAATAATAAATTTGATTGTAATTCTAATAATAAAAAATTTAACTTATATGAATGTGAAGGTAGTAATTCAAACAATTATAATTTTATTAAACAACCAAGTGATTATTTCGGAGGAAATTCTGAGGTGAATTTTAATAAAAGTAGTAATTTTATTGATAATAATATTGATGATGCTTCTTTAAATGAAAAAGAAAATTTATTAACAAATGATAATTTAAACAGTTGTGATATTACAAATAATATTCAGAGATTTTTTAATAATGGAAATGAAAAGAATTTAAATATGAGTGAAAATAATTTTATAATTGAACAAAATCCAAATTTAAATTCTGGAAGTGATCATATAGAAACTGATGAAGAAAAAAGATTAAGTGAAAAAATAAAATTAAATCATTTATTAGAAAAAAAAGAAAATGAAAAAAGTAAAAATGATGGATTTAATAATAACAATTTAAATGAAAGGAAGCAAAATAATAATAATAATTTTAATAATAAAGAATTTATTAATAATATTTCAAATGAAAATAAGAAATCTATTTCAAATAAAAAAGAAGAAGGTAATTATGATTTAAAAATAAATAAGTTTGAAATTGAAAAAGATAAGCAATTAAAAGATGAAGAAGAAAATAATAAAAAGAAAATACAAAGAGAAAGAATTAAAAAATTAGAAGAAGAAGAAAAAAGAAAAAAATTAGAAGAAGATGAAAGAATAAAACAATTAGAAGAAGAAAAAAGAAAAAAATTAGAAGAAGAAGAAAGAATAAAAAAATTAGAGGAAGAAAAAAGAAAAAAATTAGAAGAAGAAGAAAAAAGAAAAAAATTAGAAGAGGAAAAAAGAAAAAAATTAGAAGAAGAAGAAAAAAGAAAAAAAAAATTAGAAGAAGAGAAAAGAAAAAAATTAGAAGAAGAAGAAAAAAGAAAAAAAAAATTAGAAGAAGAGAAAAGAAAAAAATTAGAAGAAGAAGAGAAAAGAAAAAAATTAGAAGAAGAAGAAAAAATAAGAAAGCAAAAATTAACTTTAACAGAATTAAGTACAAAAGATACTCATATGGAAGATATAATACCAATAAAAGAAAGCAGAAATAATAAATTAATGGGAAAAAATTTAACTGATAATTTAACTTTATCAGATGAAGAAAGAATATATAATAAACATAAGGATAAAATTAGATTAAATATGAAAGATAAATTTACTCAAATTGATTTTAATAATATAGATTTAAATTCTTTATCAAGTGAAGAATTAGAAGCTTTAGAAACTTTATATAAAGAACAACAAAAAAATACAGAAAGAACTAAAAATTTACTTGATAAATTTAGAAATAAAAAAAATAATTTTAGAAAAAAAGGTTCTAATGCTTTTAGTCAAAAAAATATATATAATAATCCTAATTTATTATCTACTTTTAATAACAATGAAAAAGAATTAAAAGATAAAATAAATAAATTAAAAAGAGAAGGAAATAAAAAATTTAAAATTAATAAAAGAGTATTTGATAAGCAATTAAATGATATTGATAATAAAATTAATTATGATAAATATAGTCAAAGAGATATTCCTAATCATCATAAAACTGAAAAATTTTATAATAAAAATCCAATTAAAATAACTAATTTAAAAAGTATAAATATAGGTAATTTCAATATAAATATTATAAATAAAAATATATTCAATAAAATAGAAAGAAAAGAAAATAAAAGTAAAGATAGTACAAGAGGAGATTATTTGAATATAATTATGCCTTCAAATCCTTTTGGTTCGGTTTTAAAAGCTCACGAAGATAATTTCTTCGGTGAATAAAAATATATCTTATTATTATTTAAATCAATATTTATTTATTTATTACGTTATGAGTACATCATTAATATTTATAATATTTTTTTGTTAGAAACAATTAAATTTAAAATAATGAAAAAGTAAAATAATAAAAAACTTAATTTAATATTTATTATTTCTTAGGATTAGTTAACTTTTCTTTAATAGTTTCTAATTTCTGTTGAGCATCGGCTTTCATATTTTTACAATCTTCTAAATGATCTTCAAAGTTAGCTTCTCTTTTTTCCAAATCACTAAAAAAAAATTTTTATTAAAAAAATAATAATATACTCTTTTTCTCTTTTAACTAATTCTTTTTCCTTTAATTCAATTTCTTTTTGTAATTGTTCAATATCCATTTGTAATTTACTTTCCCTAGAAACTAATTTACTTCTTTTTTTTTGTTCTCTAAGAACTTTTCTCATAGCAAAAGCCATAGAACTTTCATATAATTTTTGATAATAATTAACTGTTTCTTTCATTTGATCTTTAACATGATTTAACAATTCACCTCTTTGAAGAGAATTAATAGTAACTTGTCTAATTAATTCATCAAAACATTCAGAATATAATTCTTCTCTATTATTACAAATTCCAGTTTCTCTTGCTTGTCTAATTTTCATTTGATTTTCTAAGTCTTTTGATAATTTAATTACGTCATTCTTATCTGCTGGTCTTGTTGATACAAATTGCATATATATTTGACCATCTTCTGTTGACTCTTTTGGAGGTAATATTGTGTCTAAATATGATTTTAATGATATTGGATCATTTTCATCAAATTCATTTGTTGCGTTTTTACGCATTTCTCTTTCGTTTTTTTGAACCAAACCATATTGTACTTTCTCTCCGTAACTTATTAAACTTTGAGGTTGATTACTCATTTTTTTTTATTTTATTTGAATTAAGATTTTTTTTTTTTGTAAGTTATATAAAATATATATTATATTAAGTTTCATTGATTAAATAATTTTTTAATATGAGGTCTTATCATTCTCAAAGAATTATATATAGAGATAATCCTTTATCACAATCAATGAATACTAAAAGTTATTTAGTTAATAAAATAACACAAGCAATGAAAATGAAATATGATGATGCATTTAAACAAATAAATTATAGAGATGATCAATTAAAAAGAGATATAGATAATTTAATAACAACTCAATATTATTCTTGGAATGCCAAAGATTTATTTAAACCAATTGAACAAGATGTAATATCATTAATAAAAAGAAAGAATCCAAATGCAGAAATTAAAGTTAAAAAAGCAAGATATATTAAAAGACCTATTCCTATTATGGATAAATATCAAGAAGCAGATTTAGATGAAGAAATGAAACATCAAAAATATTTAGAAGATTTACAATTAAGAAAAGAAAAAAGATTAAAAGAATTAAGTGAAAGAAGAAATAAGAAAAAATTAAATAATCGTTCTTATACAAATTCAAATATTAAATCCAATAAAAATATAAGTAATTTAAATAATGAAATAACATCTTTGAAATATAAAGTTTCAAAAAAAAAAGAACCAATTAAAATTTTAGAAACTGATATTAATAATTTAACTGAAAATAATAATAATAATGATGATATATTAAAAGAAGAATTAAATTTAATTGAAGAATTAGGAAAACCTTCTCATTCATTAGTAGATAAATATAATCAAAAAATAAAATATGATACTCACAAATTCATTATTGAAGAAGAGAAATTAAAATATGAAGAAGAACAAAGAAGATTAAAAGAAAAACAAAAAGAAGAATTAGATGATATTAAAGTTTTTTTAAAAATACAAATGCTTGAAAAGCAAAATCAAAAAAGACTAGAAGAAATATTAGAAAAAAAATATTTAGATTATCAAAAAGAAGATTATTTAAAATGGCAAAAAGAACAAAAAGAAAAAAAAGAAAAAGAAGATAAAAAGATTTCAGATATAAGGAAAATTTTAAAAGAATCTGCACAAATTAAAAGAGAAGAATTAAGGAAATTACAAAAAGAAGATGAAAATTTAATTAATTTATATGAAGAAAATACTTTAAATGAAATTAATAAAGAAAAAGAAGAAAAAGAAAAAAAACAAGAACAATTAAAAAATGAAATTTTACAATCACAAAGAGATTATTATGTTTATAAATTAAAAGAAAGAGAAAGAGAAAAAGAAGAAGATGAAAAAATTTTAAGAGAAATAGAAGAATTAAATAAAAAAGAAGAAAATAATGCTCATATTAAAAGAAAAGTTTTAGAAAGAACAAAAGAACAAGAAAAAGTATATAATTATTTAAAAAGAATAAATGAAGTAAAAAATAAAAATGATGATAGTGATAAATATATAAAAGAATTAGAAGAACAAGAAAAGAAAAAAAAAGAAGCACTTGAAAAAGAAGATAAAATAAGAAAAGGAAAAATGGAAGATATTAGATTATCTATGGAAAAAGAAATATTATGGAAAAAAGAAGTTAAAAAAAAAGAAGAAGAAGAAGATGAAAAATATAGAAATGAAATGTATGAAAATATTAATAATTATTATAAAGAAGAAGAAGAAAGAAAAAAAAAACAAATTGAAAAATATGAACAATATAGAAAAGAATTAGAAGAACAAATTAGGGATAATAGAAGAAGAGAAATTGAAAAGATGAGATTTCAGACTATGATATAAATTATTAAGTTCATTATATAATAATTTTACTTTCCATTATTTTGTAAAAATATATTTTTAAGATTAATTAATTTTTTTTCATTTTTTTAGAATATTAATTGCTTTAATTCAAAATAATAAATTTTAAAAATTTGTTTATAAGAATTTTCTACATTTAATAATTTCTATAAGAAAATTATATTTATGAATTATTATTTATAAATTTTCTTCTTCATATTTTTTTGGAAGTAAATTTTTTCTTATACTACTTTGATTTAATGCAGGAATTGAAGTTTCATCTGGAATAGAAGATTCAGTTAATGAATAAAAATTAAAATCCACATTAAAAATGCTTTCATTATTTTTAATCTTTTTATGAAAGTTTGGTAATTCTGAATCATTATTTACTTTTTCATTAAAATGAATAACTTTAATTTCTTCTTTCAAAGTATTAAAAGTAACTAATCTTAAAGTTTTTTGTTCTATACTTGGAATAAGTAAAAAACTCCAACTAGAAAAAGGAAGAAAAGTTTTTTCAGGAAAATCAAATTTCTCTAATAAAAGTGTAGTTTGAGTCATTTCATTTTTTATATAATTGTATTCAAATATATATTCATTTTCATTTGTTTCACCTCCAATAAAAATAAATGAATTATAATTTGTTTTGCATAAACCAAAAAAACTTTGTTTAAAAGATAATGTTGAAGGTATATTAGGAATTATTCTTTCCCAATTTGGATTAACTCTTAAATTTATTCTATACATATTTAACTCATTAATATTTGAAATAGCATATAAATATGTATCATTAATGAAAATTAAGGATGGTTCTATTAAATTTAATTCTTTATTTCCATGATATTTAAATTCTTTTTTTATTATATCATAATACATTACATTATCATTAATTTTACCTCCTATTATAAATATATATTTTGAAGGAATATAAATTAATGAATGAAATGATTTTGGTTTTAATTCAATATTTGGTTTCACCTTTTCAATATATTCTTTTTTTAAATCTATTATCCAAAAAATTCCAATTAAATTATTATTTTTAGTTCCTCCATAAATATATAAATTATTATCTCCATTACAATATGAACTTGCTTCTGAAAAACAATTAATTTCTGATTCATTAATATTATCTATTGAAAAATGTAATTTTGTAAAACTTATTGTTTTATTATTATAAGTATAAACTTTAAACTTATTTTGAAAAATTGGTTTTCCAACTAAATATAAATTATGAAGAATATATTTATTTGAATCCAAAGGAATATAATCTAATCCACAAAACTCTATTAGAACAGTATAATCTAAATCATTAGAATTGAAAATGTCAAATAAACTGGAATTTGTATTAATACTATCTCCATTTTTTTTTAAATAATTTATCTCATTATTTTTATTATATATATTGGGATATTTATTTGCAATTTTTTTTTTAAAATCTTTTAAAATTCGATCAAAAGAAATAAAAATACTATATGTTTTGGAATAAATTGTTTTATTTTCATAATTAAATTTTATTTCAATTCTTTCTTTTAAATCACTAGATTTTCTTGTAAGTAAATTTTCTTCTGTCTTTATGTGAGGAGTTCCCATATAATTAAAAATTAATTATTTGTTTTAATTTTATTTTTATCAAATTTATTTTTATGAAAAAGTTTAAACTAAATAAAGAGATTTGAAATTACTAATAATTAATTAAAGATATATAATTTTAATATTAAGTTTTATGATAAATAATTTTACTTATCACTTCGAATATTTAATTTTCAAAATTTATTTTAATTAATTTTTAATATTTTGATTTAATATATTATTGTATTTAAAAATATTTATATTTTAATTGAATTGAACGAATAAATGGGGATTGGGGATTGGGGATTGGGGATTGGGGATTGGGGATTGGG
>JAEEGK010010192.1_pt1 | contig 21719 bp, 20 predicted proteins | sample 8958771 | NCBI WGS metagenome assembly JAEEGK01 (sample SAMN16246547, study PRJNA631951) | gut metagenome | biome: gut microbiome; feature: rumen; material: SC-attached | host: Bos | place: Iran: Karaj | collected 2018-10 | reverse complement strand
TACTACGAGGTCGTACCCTTGAAGGCTGCATGAGGGTTGATGGGAGAGATGAGTGAGAGATATGTGAGGGATCATTTTCATCCCTCACATGCTCAAACCCCTTTGTACAAAGACGATTCCAGCAATTATGTGAGAGATGAGAGATTTTTTGATGTAAGAGGTAAGATGGAAGATGTAAGAGAAATTAAAACAAAAATGAATATGGAAGAAAAAGAATTGAAAGCGAAAGACATTCCTTGGGGCTATGCCCGCTGTTTCAACGATGCTTGCAAGCGCAAGGATACCTGTATGCACTATTTGGCCAATGTGTTGAGCAACCAGAAGGACCGATTCGTAGGTCTATCTGTGTATCCTACGGCCTGGCTGCAGGGCGAATGCCCTTGCTACTGCGAGAAAAAGCTGGTAAGGAAGGCTTGGGGATTCAGCCACCTGTATGACAATGTGCGCAAATACCATAAGGCGGAGGCCCGCTGTCGCGTGCGCTCATACTTTAGCGCAGGCATGGGGCCCTACTACCGTGCCCATCATGGTGAAAACAAGATTACCCCCAAGCAGCAGGATGACATCATGCAAATCCTCGCCAAATTTGGCAGTACCGAGGGCATTAAGTTCGACCACTATGAAACGGACTGGAATTTCGAATGACAGACAAATACCAGTCCTTAAAGAACAAAGCGAGGTGCTGATAAACAGCGACCTCGCTTTGACTTTTTTCAGAATAACGACCATTTCCTTCTGTAAAACCAGTTTATCGACCATTTTCTCCGAAGTGGATTCAATATAGTGGTCGATATCTGCTATCAGATGTTGACAGTGCAGACGGGTCATACAATCAATGAAAATATTTTGAATTCGCAAAAATCAAATTAAATCTCGCTTTTATCCGTTTTAAAAGCGGTACAAATATTGTGAGTATTTGTTATAATCTATCTCGCGTTGCAACTTTTTTTCCAGGTATGCGGGAATTCCGCATACCTCTATGCTATTTTCGCTGCCGATATTGATTATTGTAGAATTTAAACAAAAAAAAGTATGAATAATGATAAGGTACTTAAATGGCTGACAATCCTTGCAGGCCCCATTGGATGGTGTATTGCAGTGATTTACTGTGGAAAATTGCTCAGACGTCAGTATTGTGAAATCAGGAGGAGTAGAAAACGAAAGGCTAATCCTAATGAAAGCTTATGAGTATGGATAAGATAAGGGACTTGGAACGGCGTATTGTTGAAATTTACAAAAAGTGCGACACGTCCAATAAAGATGTTATCTGCAGCATCCAAAGTTTAATGATGATGCGTTGGAATATGATGCAAAATAGAATAGTGTGGGACGATGAGTTCGTAGCCAAACTCGATGTCATGAACGAGCTGATGAAACAAGCAATCATCGCAATGCGCTACAAGACACTCGACGTATACGAATACCTGAAGACAAAATGCTCTGAAGACATGAAGTTGGAAGTAACGGGCAGGCTCTATGTTGACGATATGGATATGGAAGGATGGGAGTACGGAAGTGATGTGTGGATTTACCTTTCTGAAATCCTGAAGACGCCAGCAATGTCTTGTGCGAGTCTATATGCTGATGGCATAACGTATCCGCTTACCTTCGATAATACCAATAGCGATTCTTGTCATTCCTGTAAAGAGTGTGATACAATGTATATGCTCTACAGAGAGAAGCACTTTGACAACTGGAATGAGCACATGGATCGTAATAAGACCGACCACATGCACATCATCTATGGCGTTCACAATATGATAGACCATTGCCATTGGACGCTACAGGACTTAATCAATGTAAAGTCGTATAAGACAAAAATAGAAGTAGAATATCGCGATAAGACAGTCATCCGATGGGATTCTTGTGGAAAGTATTAATTTTTTTATCATTTTATGATGATGAATTGAAAATATTTCGTATCTTTGCCGATAATTGATAACCAATAATTAAAATGGCACTATTCAAAGTAACGACAAGAGCTCGAAAACTCACCAATGGCATCCTAATTGAGCCAGGCATGAGTGTAGAGGTGGCAACAGTATCTGCCGTCAACCCTATTACTGCTAATGGAGGCCAGGCAGTAGCCGATGCCTTCATGCGAGTATATGGCATTGATTTGAAGAAAGCAGGAGCGTTGAATTCTGCGTATTTGGTAACAATAAAAATATAATAAAGCACATATGGAATTACTTTTTCAAATGCTATTGAGCTTACCTGTTAATCAGCAACAGGAGGCTTTCTTTTGGTTCATACCACTTATAGCAGCAGCTGTTGTTTGGGGTGGTGTTGTAATATTTTCTGGAGATTCTTATCCCGATGTAAAGTCATTTGCAGTCCTAGGAATGAAGGGAGCGGGTAAAACTCAGTTTTTAGCAAATCTAAGAAATAAAAAATATGATGATTATGAAGCGACTCTTGGCATTGAGGAAGTTGGTGCATTCAGCTTTAAACTAAATAATGGTAAGACTATCAAAGTAATAGGATGTAAAGATATTCCAGGTGGTGAAGAGTACATTTCGGAATATTATGGAGAGTTTATAAGGAATAACGAATTTTTGTTTTTCTTGTTTAATGGTTATAATTACGTAAACGATTATAAATATAGGATAAGTGTTCAAGCAAGAATGGAATTTGTTCACAGAAACTACTTGAATGGAAAAGCAAAAGGAGTTTATGTTTTTGCGACATTTGCAGACCAATTCAAAAGTAAGGAAGACCGACAAAATGCAATCACCGAGATAAAAAGTTCGGTTAATGGAAAGACATATGCAGGATTCTTATCTAATTTATGTCTGCTTGATATGCGAGATAAAGATGAACTCATGAAAATTCTAAGTGATAAAATATTTCCAAACAATGAATAATATATTATATACACAAAACGAATCTGCAACAAAGTCCAATACAATAGTTGTGGATGGGATGTCTTATAATGACATGAATACAGGTGTTGCACAAGAGGCACTTCGATTCGTAAACAAGAAATCATCTTTGAAAGGAGATTATGTTAGAATCCTCAATATTTTGAAGAGAATGGGGAAGGTAAAGTCTCAAAATCTGCAATTCAAGAAAGATGATGACGGTGTTTTTATCAAGGCCTGTTTTAAGGAGAGGGATGAGTTGGGAAGAAAAATGCCCTTCTTGTATTATTGTAAAACTGATAATATGTTGGACGCATGCAAACAATTGATAGCATCTGCTAAAGAGCTGAATCGAACTTGTTATGAAAATGATATAAATGCATTGCTTAATATATCAAAGTATTTGGCTGCAGGAGTATCAATAAGTCTAATTGTTTTAATTCTTATTTTATGGAAGATGTAAAAGAGCTGAGTGGCGAAATTATCTATGTAACCACTCCTGAAAGAGCAATAAATTATAAGTGGGAAAAAAAATCCAATAAATTGTCTTCTGATATACAAGTAGTGTCAATTGATGATATAAAAAATTTTGGCAGGAATGTTATAGACGCAGTAGTTCGTTTAGACACTATTCTAACAAAACATCCTTTTAAGGACAAGTATATTGGAATAGACAAACTTGAAGAAGAGATTACCAATGATAAGCTCTTAACTTTAGGGAAAATTGCTTTCCACTTAGGGGTGAGAGAGTACGAAACTCTTTACGGCTTTGAAGATACGCAAGAGGCTAAAATGGGCGCAGATGGCCAAGCAAATTATAAATTTGCAGAAATTGGCACAAAATTTAATATTCAAGAAAAGGATGTAAAAACTGGTAAATATTGGAGTCAAAATACTTTTGAGGGTAATGTGCTAACCGAAGACAGCTATGCAATTGCGGTTGAAAGAGCCAAAGAATTTGGATTATATTATGATGATGATGTGCAATTTCTTTTAGAAACAAGAAACCCACGTTATGGGAATCGTTTAACTAGTCGCAAGGTAAAGTGCGAATTAACTAGAGAATTAAATAGATCACTTGATATTGCATTCAACCTAAAGTTTGCAAGCATATTTAGTTTAAATGCCAATTATAATCAAGTTTTAATTCAAAGAAAGAAAATAGTTATTGAAACAAATTTCATTTTTTAATATGGAGCAGCGAAAACAACAACTCATAAAACTCGTGATGGAGCTTGGTGCCTTCTTCGCCAACTGTGATGGGGAATATGATGTCCGAGAGGCAGAATTTATAGACAATTATATAGCCGAAGTTTCAAAACAAGGAATCTCGAAAGATGAACTAGTAAAAATAAAGAAATCCTTATGCATTTCTACAGATTTAAATTATCTAGTTAGTGAGACTAAGAGGATGGTGGATGTTGTTGAAGATGATGAAAAAAAACCTCTATTAAAAACTTTGTCATATTTCATAAACGGTGTCATAAAGGCAGACGGAGTAATCCATCCAAATGAAACGAAATATTACACCGAGTGGAAAGAAATGTTAAGAATAAGTGATGATACTGATATAACTGAATATCTAGCTTGATTTTGTGCTCATATCCATGTAATATAAATTTGATTATTTATGAGTATAGAAAATATTATCCCCTCTGGCAATGGAGGAATCAATGGCGAAGGCAGGACGCTGAAAGAGATTTGCGAGCTGCCTGTGCCAGAACATCTGATTAGGAAATTAGATGATGAGCGATTGGCTCCTGAGAATGTAAGCAGAATAAAGGCAGACTTGGCTCGAATGGGGTCGATCCGAGTGCCTCAGCCTGCACAGAATGGGCATGTGGACTTTAGTGCTATTGCTTGGCCTGGGGTGAGTGCTAGATTGCCTGAGAAAGATGGGCTGATTGCTGCTATTCGTCAGAACTATCCTGATATAAGTCTTGATGATATTAACCCAAGAAGTATTCGCGACATCACTTATTATATAGGGCGTAAGGCTTTAGCTGACAAGTATGGCATAACCGTCGCTAAGGCTGGACATATCATTGGATTGTTAGACCTCGTTATCCACGAAACTGACGATGGACGTATAGAGATCGTTCCAAATAATGTGCATCGATTTAAGCAACTGTATGCCCACAAGGGCTATGTGTCGAAGATGCTGAAGCTGATTAACGGCAAGGAGGTTGCTGACGAGGATGAATAAAAACGGATTCTGACGTTTGTATGAAGGACTACCTGCGCAGACATATCTGGATATTATCCAAACTATACGAGAATCCCAAAGGATTGACGTATAAAGAGTTTGTGTATGAGTGGGGGCGGACGGAGTTGAACACGCTGCAGACGCCATTGCCTAAACGGACGTTTGCTGATTGTCTGCGTGCTATAGAGGATGCTTTCGACATCCAGATATCGTCTGATGCTCGTAATGGGTACAGGTATCGCATTGTTAATCGTGAATGGTTGGAGAAAGACAATGTGAAGGATTGGCTGCTGTCTGCTTTTGCCGTTAACGGACTGTTGCAGGATAGTAAAGGACTGCGTGATAGGGTGATGTACGAAACAATCCCTTCAGGAAACGCCTATCTGCTGAAGGTGCTGGATAGTATGAAGCGGAATCGAGTTATCAACATGGTTTATCAGGATTTCTTTGATGAAGAACCTTGCGTGATTTTACTAGAGCCTTACTTTGTACGTGTATTCCACCAGAGATGGTATGTGATTGGCGCTATGCGAAATGCGCCTGATGGTGAGGAGCCTGAAGAGAGAACTAAACAGGGGCGTATTCGACGGTATGCGCTTGATAGGGTAAAACAGCTTGATGCAACAGAGGATACGTTTAAGTTGCCACGTGGATTTACTGTAGAGTCATATTTTGCTGACGCATTTGGCATCATTGTTGAACCTGAAGTTCTTAAAGCAGAGCGTATTCGTATAAAGGCTACTGACATAAACCATAGACGCGACTATCTGCGAAAATTGCCGATACACTGGTCGCAACGAGAGGTGGAAAAGCATAGCGACTACTCAATCTTTGAAGTAACTGTAATGCCTACCTACGATTTCATTCAGCATATCTTGACGATGAGTAGCGAGGTTGAAGTGATATCTCCTGAACATGTACGAAAGGAAGTGATCAGATGGATAAAAGAAATGGCATCCTTATATGGTTAACTCAAAGAGTGCTGAAGAATTACGGGGACTCTTCTGATCATTTTTGGAGATAAAAGCAAGATTCCGCAAGGGCCTTGATGAGCTTGCGGAATCTTGTAAAAATGCGACTTCTGATTATAGGGCTAATCCCAATGCTCTGGCAACGGCATTTTTGATGAATGCATTGATGGTGATGCCTGCTTTGCTTGCGGCCATTGCTGCTCCACTGTGAATCTCAGGTGTAAGGCGAACGTTGAGAACACCAGTATAGGGTTTCCTCGGTTGAACGCCTTTTTCTTCACACAAAGCGAGATAGTCATCAACTGCTCCTTCAAAGTCTTTCGTCAATTCCTCAACAGTCTGACCTTCGTAGGTGATGCTGTCCTTAGACATTCCTTGCACCTTTCCAAAAAGACATTTGTCTTCCTCGCTGTACTCAACGCTACCTGTATAGCCTTTATACTTCAAATATCCCATATCTTATCCTCCTATTTAATATAATTATTCTTAATCAAAAAATTCAAAATGTCACGCATAATGTATCCTTTTATAATGTTGCTTGGATGGGGTTTATGCATGATGTATGCGTTTTGATCCTCCGCATTAAAGAACTTGATACGCGAACCAGATGTGGCACCCTTATTCGCCAATTCAAAGCCATACCCTTGAAAAAGGCTTTCAACCTCTTCGAAGGTAAAGTCTTTTGGTAGAGTTCTAAACCGCTTTACTAATTTCTCTTTTTTGTTCATCGGTGCAAAAGTAACCAAATTTAGCCACACTACCAAATATTCTTCATACTTTTTTATAAAAGAGATAATTATTCCTCTGAATCGTCCTTGAAATCGAGGGAGAGTTGTTGTTCGGCAGCAGCGCGTTTTTGTTGCGCCTTGCTGATGAGCAGAGGACGCAGACGCTCAGGGCGAAGTTCGTTGATACCGATGATGGGTTGTGAGAAGGCTGAGGTCAGTTCGCCACAGGTAATGAAGTACTTGGCTTTCTTCATGACTACACCCATCTTTTTCAAGTGGTACGACGTGATGCGGTTGAAACGACGCGAGTTGACGATGAGTACTGCCGACTTCACACCGATGCCTGGTACGCGGAGAATCTCTTCATAGGATGCTTTGTTGATGTCGACAGGGAAGAATTCTGGATGGCGCAAGGCCCAACCGAGCTTGGGATCGACGTCGAGGTCGAGGTGAGCGTGCTTGTCGTCCACAATCTCTTCTACCTTGAAATGATAGAAGCGCATGAGCCAGTCGGCCTGATAGAGGCGGTTCTCGCGCACCAAAGGTGGCTGCTTCAATACGGGCAGACGTGGGTCGTAGGTGTTGACACTGACGTAGCCAGAGTAATAAACGCGACGCATGGTAGGTTGCTGATACATCGCGTTGGACATCTTCAGAATGTCCAAGTCACTCTCTTTCGTAGCCCCCACAATCATCTGCGTGCTTTGTCCGGCAGGCACAAAGCGTGGTGCGTAACGGAACTTTTTCCTATCTTCCTTATTCTCTAATACGCCCTGCTGAATATGCGACATCGGCAGAAAAATGCTCTTATGGTCTTTTTCTGGGGCCAGTGCCTTCAGCGACTCCTCTTTGGGAATCTCGATGTTGATGCTCATACGGTCTGCATAGCGACCAGCCTCTTGAAGTAGTTCTTGCGAGGCACCAGGTATGGTCTTCAGGTGGATGTAGCCGTTGAAGCGGTGCATGGTACGGAGGTCGCGTACAATAGCAGTCAGCCGTTCCATGGTATAGTCAGGATTACGCACTACGCCACTCGACAGGAACAAACCCTCAATATAGTTGCGACGATAGAATTCCATCGTAATCTCTTCGAGTTCCGAAACACTGAGAGTAGCCCGCTGGATATCGTTCGTTCGACGGTTGATGCAGTAGGCGCAGTCGTACATGCAGTAGTTGGTCAGCATGACTTTGAGCAGTGAGATACAACGTCCGTCGTCGGCAAACGAGTGGCAGATGCCCACGCCGCCAACCGTCGAGCCCACCATGCCAGCCTTGCCTTTGCGCACAGTGCCGCTCGACGAGCACGAGACATCGTACTTCGCCGACTCTGCGAGTATTCGCAGCTTTTCCATTGTATTCTCCGTCAGCATAGCATTTAGTTTCCGCAAAAGTACAAAAAATCTCGCAGACGACGGGCATCTGCGAGAATAATTTTGCATTATTTGAGAAATGTGACGTTTATGCTTTCAAGAACTTGTCTACTTTCTGGGCTGTCTGCTTACCTGAGGCCATAGCGCGAACGACGAGGCTGGCACCATTAGCCGAGTCACCACAGACAAAGACATTCTTGGGGTACTCAGGATGCTCTGGCTTGAGAAATCCCATAGCCAGCAATACCAACTCGGCCTTGATGATTTCGGGCTCGCCTTTTTCTACCATGATGGGGCGTCCACCTTCTGGGTTAGGCTTCCAGTCGATTTCTTGAACCTTTACACCTGTCAGTTTGCCGTCCTTGCCCAAGAACTCGAGGGTATTAATGTTCCAGCGACGGGTGCAACCTTCCTCATGCGACGAAGTAGTCTTAAGTGTGCGTGGCCAGTTGGGCCAGGGGTTCTGTGGATCCTCAGGGCCTTCAACGGGTTTGGGCATAATCTCAATTTGAGTAACGCTCTTACATCCCTGACGGTGGGCAGTACCAATACAGTCACTACCTGTATCGCCACCACCAATCACGAGTACATCCTTACCCTTGGCGGTTACGCGTTCATCTTTTGAGAACTCCATGCCTGCCAGCACACGATTCTGCTGAGAGAGCATCTCAAGAGCGAAGTGGACGCCCTTCAGTTCTCGACCTGGAGCCTTCAAATCTCTTGCCGTAGGTGTGCCAGTGCTGATGACGACAGCATCGTAAGCCTCCCCAAGCCCCTCCGACGGAGGGGGTGTCTGGTTACCTGAAGTAGTGGGTATTACAGCGGAATTATGTATCTCAACATCCCCTCTTTTGGAGGGGCTTGGGGAGGCTTCTACTCCGTACTTAAACTCGATGCCTTCCTGCTCCAGCAGGGCGATGCGACGATCAATGATAGCCTTATTCAGTTTGAAATTGGGGATACCATAACGTAGCAAGCCACCGGCAGCCTCGTTCTTTTCGAATACCGTAACCTTATAACCCATCAGGTTCAGGTCGTTGGCGGCAGCGAGGCCGGCAGGACCAGCACCGATGACAGCAACCTTCTTGCCGTTGCGTTTGATGTCTGTCTTGGGGAGAATAAAACCCTCCTGGAAGGCCATCTCAATGATAGCGCACTCGTCTTCGCGGTTTGTTGTTGGTTCGTGGTTGAAACGGTTTAGTACACAGGCCTTCTCGCACAAGGCAGGACAGATGCGGCCAGTGAACTCGGGGAAGGGGTTGGTAGATGTCAGGAGCTTATAAGCCAATTCCCAGTCGCCTTTATACAGTGCGTCATTCCATTCAGGGGCTTTGTTGCTCAGCGGACAAGCCCAGTGGCAGAAGGGCACGCCACAGTCCATACAGCGCGAGGCCTGCAGTTTGCGTTCGCGGGTGCTGAGCGTTTGCTCCACCTCGCCAAAGTCATGGATTCTATCGTGAATCGGACGGTATCCTGCCTCTTGGCGGTGTATCTCTAAAAATGCTTTTGGATTTCCCATTGTTTTAAAATTTAAATATTGAAGAATTGAAGTTTTTAATTTTCCAATTTTATATTTTTTTATTTTTCAGTCCTAGTAGTCTCGCTGGATGTCAGCAATCTTCTCATGCAGACGTGCCATCTTCTCTTCTTCCAACACGCGCTTGTACTCGATGGGTACCACTTGGATGAAGTCCTCAATATAACGATGCCAGTCGTCGAGCATACGACCTGCAAGGGCTGAACCCGTGTGCAGATAGTGCTGACGGATGAGTTCGAGCAGCTCCTTGCGAGATACGCTGTCTTCAACCAAACTGAGTTCCACCATATCCATGTTACAGAAATAGTCGAAAGTATGGTCGGGGTCATAGACGTAGGCTACACCACCAGACATACCGGCAGCGAAGTTACGACCTGTCTTGCCGAGCACAACCACACGTCCGCCAGTCATATATTCGCAGCAGTGGTCGCCGGCACCCTCGATGACTGCGATGGCTCCCGAGTTGCGCACGCCGAAACGTTCGCCCACTTTACCATTGATATAGAGCTCGCCTGAAGTGGCACCATAGAGACCAGTGTTACCCGCAATGATATTTTCTTCAGCTTTGAAGTCTTCGTTCGAGCGAGCTGGTGGTAGAATGCTGATACGTCCGCCGGAGAGACCCTTTCCGAAGTAGTCATTACACTCGCCTTCCAGACGGATGTCCAACCCCTTTACGGCAAAGGCACCAAAGCTCTGACCTGCTGAGCCCTTGAACTTAATCTTAATCGTACCTTCGGGCAGTCCTTCCTCGCCGTACTTCTGGGCAATCACACCACTCAGCATCGTACCTACGGCACGGTCGGTGTTCTTGATGGTGTACGAAGCCTCACCCCCGTCCCCTCTCCCAGAGGCGAGGGGAGTAGATAGTAATTCCTCAAAATCTGCAAGTATCTGCTTGTTGAGATGGTTACCAGTAACCTCTGTGTATGCACCACGATCCCAATAGAGTGGTTTGTCAGTCTCAGGACGATAAAGAAGTCGAGAGAAGTCAATAGAAGCCCACTTTTCGGCGGCAGTACTCCCCTCGCCCTTTGGAGAGGGGCTGGGGGTGAGGCTTTCAATCAGTTCGGTATGACCGATAATCTCCTTCAGGCTGTGAACACCAATCTCGCTGAGGTACTCGCGTACCTGCTCAGCCAAGAAGGTAAAGAAGTTCACAACGTACTCCGCACGACCTTCGAAATGCTTGCGCAGTTCTGGATTTTGTGTGGCCATACCCATCGGACAGGTATTGGTATTACACTTACGCATCATCACGCAACCCAGCACAATTAGGGGCAGCGTACCAAATGAGAACTCGTCAGCTCCCAACATAGCCATGATGATGACGTCTTTGGCAGTCTTCAGCTGTCCGTCGGTCTGTAGGCGAACCTGATTACGCAAACCGTTGATAACCAATGTCTGCTGCGTCTCGGCCAGTCCGATTTCAGGTGAGATGCCTGCGAAGCGCATGGAACTGGCAGGGCTGGCACCTGTACCACCTTCAGCACCGCTGATGACAATCAGGTCGGCTTTGGCCTTAGCTACACCGGCAGCGATAGTTCCCACACCACTCTCTGCTACCAGCTTTACACTGACGGCAGCTGTCGGGTTGATGTTCTTTAGGTCGAAGATGAGTTGAGCCAAGTCCTCAATCGAGTATATATCGTGATGAGGTGGGGGTGAGATAAGCGAGATGCCAGGAATAGCGTTACGTGTCTTGGCGATAATCTCGTTGACCTTGAAGCCAGGCAGTTGTCCGCCTTCACCAGGCTTGGCACCCTGTGCCACCTTAATTTGTATTTCTTCTGCGTTGACCAGGTACTCGGCTGTGACACCAAAACGTCCACTGGCAATCTGCTTTGTCTTACTTGAGAGTGAAACACCGTCCACCTCAGTATGGTAGCGGGCATTATCCTCACCGCCTTCACCCGTGTTACTGCGTGTACCCAGTTTGTTCATAGCGATTGCCAGTGCCTCATGAGCCTCGATGCTCAATGCACCAAAACTCATAGCACCTGTTACGAAGTGCTTCACAATGCTCTCTACTGGCTCCACTTCGTCGATAGGAGTGGGCTTGGCTGCCTTCCTGAAACCGAAGAAGTCGCGGATGAAGATAGGTGATTCCTTCTCATCGACAATCCTGGCCCATGCCTTGAATTTTTCGTAGTTGCCTTGACGGGTAGCCAACTGCAACTGGGCGATGGTTTCTGGGTTCCAAGCGTGCTTGATACCATCTTTTCTCCATGAGAACTGTCCATGGTTTTTCAGGAAGCCACTCCCCTCGCCCTTTGGAGAGGGGTCGGGGGTGAGGCTTTGTTCGCGTAAGCGAATCGCATCCCTTGCAATCTCCTTCAGACCTACACCACCGATAGTGCTTACCTCTGTGCCGAAATACCTTCTCAGCAAGTCTTCGCTCAAGCCGATGCTCTCGAAAATCTTAGCACCACGATAGGAGCGAATGGTCGAGATACCCATTTTCGACATAATCTTTTTCAACCCCTTATCCACAGCCTTGATATAGTTTTTCTCAGCTGTTGCATACTCTTCCTGAATTTTTCCTTTTTTCACCAGATCGTCGAGGATGGCAAATGTAATGTATGGGCATAGGGCACTGGCACCATAGCCCAGCAACAGGGCTGCATGCATTACCTCGCGAATCTCACCACTTTCAACTATCAGGGCTGTCTGTACGCGCTTGCCCACGCTAATCAGATAGTGGTGAACAGCCGAAACAGCCAGCAAACTTGGAATCGCTGCATGTGTCTCGTCGATGTCGCGGTCACTCAAAATGATGTAGTTCACACCCTCGTCAACGCTGGTCTCTGCTTGATGGCAGAGGTTGTCCAAAGCTTGACGCAGGCCTTCCTCGCCCTTATTCATTTCGAAGAGGATGGGTAGTTTCTTAGTGTTAAAGCCCTTATAGCGGATGTTACATAATATATCGAGTTGTGTGTTGGTTAATACAGGCTGTGGCAGACGTACCATCTTACAGTTCGAGGCATCGGGCGTCAGGATGTTGGTACCTACGGCACCGATGTACTCCGTCAGACTCATGACCAGTTCTTCACGAATGGGGTCGATGGCAGGATTAGTGACTTGTGCAAATTGCTGACGGAAGTAGTTGAACAGCACCTGCGGACGGTCTGAAATCACTGCCAGCGGCGTGTCGTTACCCATTGCAGCTACAGGCTCCTGACCTGCTGTTGCCATCGGTACGATGGTTTTGTCGATATCCTCTTGACCGAAGCCGAAGGTCACGAGTTTTTGATCCAGGTCCTTCACACCATTCTCTACGTGTCTTCCGCTCTTTAGCTTCTCCAGCTGTACACGGTTTTCGTTCAGCCACTCGCGATAGGGATGCGCCTTAGCCAACTTCTCCTTGATTTCGCCATCGTAGTATATCTTACCTTCCTGGGTGTCAATCAGCAGAATCTTACCTGGTTGTAGACGACCTTTGCTCACAACGTCGCCCGGCTCAAAGTCCATCACACCAACCTCGGAGGCTACCACCATCATACCGCTCTTAGTAATGGTATAACGACTGGGTCGCAATCCGTTTCTATCTAGCATACCACCTGCATAGCGGCCATCGCTGAACAGCAGTGCAGCGGGACCGTCCCAAGGCTCCATCAAGATAGAATGATATTCGTAGAAAGCCTTCAAATCCTCAGAAATCGGGTTTTTGTCGTTGAAGCTCTCAGGTACAAGGATAGCCATTGCCTGTGGCAATGAGAGTCCACTTAACATCAGGAACTCAAAGACATTATCCAGACTTGCCGAGTCACTCATACCCTCCTGCACGATGGGGCGCAGGTCTTTGATGTCGCCTAAGGCTTCGCTGTTCAGCACGCTCTCACGGGCCTTCATCCAACCACGGTTACCACGAATGGTGTTAATCTCGCCGTTATGCGCCAGCAGACGGAATGGCTGAGCTAGTTTCCATTTTGGGAAAGTATTGGTAGAGAAACGTGAGTGTACCAACGCCAGTCCACTTGTAAAGTAGTCGTTCGACAAATCAGGGAAATAGCGACGCAACTGTCCGCTGGTCAGCATGCCCTTATAGACGATATTTTTTGAGGAAAGAGAACAGATGTAGAAGTCATCAACAGCCTCACCCCCGACCCCTCTCCCAGAGGCGAGGGGAGTAGATGCCTTTGCTAATTCCGCAACTCTATTCTCGATTTTTTTCCTTATTATATATAATACACGCTCAAATGCCTTTTCTTCTTCGACAGGGTTGTAATCACTCCCCTCGCCCTTTGGAGAGGGGCCGGGGGTGAGGCTTCTCTTCACGAAAATCTGCTTGATGTCGGGCTCAACCTCGCGGGCAGCAGCGCCGAGCACCTCAGGGTTTGTTGGCACAGTGCGCATGTGCATCAGTGTCAGTCCCTCGCGCTCAATCTCCTCGATCATCACGCTCAGAATGTCCTGCTGCGCCTTCTCGTCCTTTGGCAGGAACACTAATCCTGTACCATATTTCCCTTTTTCAGGTACGGGTATCCCCTGCAACAGAATAAACTCATGTGGAATCTGTACCATGATGCCGGCACCATCACCGGTTTTGTCGCGTGTCTCAGCGCCGCGGTGCTCCATGTTCTCCAGCACCTTCAGTGCATGATCCACTAAATCGTGGCTCTTACCGCCGTGGATGTTTACCACCATACCTACACCACAAGCATCGTGCTCGTAGTCTGATTGATAGAGACCTTTCTGCATCCTCCTTTTTTCTTGTGTACTCATTTTTGCTTGAAGTTTACATTTTGTCATATTATCCTTATTTTTACTTGCACTTTGTTTCTTTTCGGCTGCAAAGGTAATTCAAAAAGATATCGTATACAAATACCTACTTACTTTTTTATCCCCGAATAATTGTACTTATGACAATTTGTAACGAAACGACAGCTTTTTATGACAAAGTGATAACAAAATGATGTTATTTGCTTTTAGTTGCTTTACAAAGTGTCATTTTCTAAATGTTTTTATAAACAAAATGATAATATTTCTTTTCTCTTTCTTGCAAAACGTCGTACCTTTGCAGCGGATTATTTCAAAGTGTAACCAAATAAAAGTAAAAAGATTATGGAAGCATTAAGATTTCAGGTTGTCGGCGAGGCTTTTAAAAAGAAGCCCCTCGACGTAAAAGCCCCTAGTGAGAGACCTTATGAGTATTTTGGAAAGAAGGTCTTCAATCGCGAGAAGATGTATAAGTACCTGCCTAAGGACGTATATGAGAAGATGATTGATGTCATCGACAATGGTGCACGTCTGGATCGCGCTGTAGCTGATGCCGTAGCTGCCGGCATGAAGCAGTGGGCCGTAGAAAATGGTGTTACCCACTATACACACTGGTTCCAGCCCCTGACTGAAGGAACCGCTGAAAAGCATGACTCGTTCATTGAGCATGACGGCAAGGGTGGCATGGTCGAGGAATTCACTGGCAAACTGCTCGTTCAGCAGGAGCCTGATGCCTCTTCATTCCCCTCTGGTGGTATCCGCTCGACCTTTGAGGCCCGTGGTTATTCTGCTTGGGATCCTACATCACCTGTGTTCATTATTGATGATACGCTGTGTATTCCTACCGTATTTATATCATACAGTGGTGAGGCACTCGACTATAAAGCCCCACTGTTGCGTGCCCTGCATGCTGTTAACGTGGCTGCTACGGAAGTTTGCCACTACTTCGACCCCACAGTTAAAAAGGTTCAGAGCAATCTCGGTTGGGAGCAGGAGTACTTCCTCGTAGACGAGGGCTTGTATGCTGCCCGTCCTGACCTGTTGCTGACGGGTCGTACCCTGATGGGTCACGATTCAGCAAAGAACCAGCAGATGGATGATCACTACTTCGGAAGCATTCCTGAGCGTGTGGCTGCCTTTATGCGCGACCTCGAGATCCAGGCTCTGGAGCTGGGTGTTCCCTGTAAGACACGTCATAATGAGGTAGCTCCTAACCAGTTTGAGCTGGCTCCTATCTTTGAAGAGACCAATCTGGCTGTTGACCATAACATGATGTTGATGTCGCTGATGAAGAAGGTGGCCCGCAAGCACGGTTTCCGTGTACTGCTTCACGAAAAGCCATTTGCAGGCATCAACGGTTCTGGTAAACACAACAACTGGTCGCTCTCTACCGATAACGGCATTCTGCTGCATGCACCTGGTAAGACTGCTGAGGCCAACCTGCGCTTTGCTACGTTTATTGTTGAGACGCTGATGGGTGTTTACAAGCACAATGGTCTGCTGAAGGCCTCGATTATGAGTGCCACCAACGCTCACCGTTTGGGCGCTAATGAGGCACCTCCCGCTATCGTTTCTTCGTTCCTTGGCAAGCAGGTCAGTGAACTGCTCGACCATATCGAGAAGGCCGACAAGGATGATATTCTGGCAATGGCTGGTAAGCAGGGCTTGAAGATGGATATCCCCGAGATTCCTGAATTGCTCATCGACAACACCGACCGTAACCGTACCTCTCCATTTGCCTTTACCGGTAACCGTTTTGAGTTCCGTGCCGTCGGTTCTGAGGCCAACTGTGCATCGGCTATGATTGCCCTGAACAGTGCTGTCGCTGAGGCTTTGGCTGACTTCAAGAAGCGTGTAGATGCTAAGATTCCTGAGTTCGAGAAGAAGCTCAAAGGCACTGAGCACAGCGCTAAGTTCCATGCCATCATCGACGTGCTGCGCGAAGATATCAAGACCTGTAAGCCCATCCGCTTCGATGGTAACGGCTACTCTGACGAGTGGGTTGTTGAGGCTGAGAAGCGCGGCTTGGATGTCGAGAAGTCTTGCCCGAAGATCTTCGAGCGTTACCTCGACAAGGAAAGCATCCAGATGTTCGAGAGCCTGGGTGTCATGACTAAGAAGGAACTGGAGGCCCGCAACGAGGTGAAGTGGGAGACCTACACCAAGAAGATTCAGATTGAAGCCCGTGTACTGGGCGACCTCTCTATGAACCATATCATTCCTGTTGCTACACACTATCAGAGTCAGTTGCTGAAGAACGTTGGCAACATGGCAGTCATCTTCCCCATCGACACTGCCGACAAGCTCTCTGCCCGTAACAAGAAGATAATCCAGGAGATTGCTGAGCGCACTTCTGCTATCGAAAAGGGCGTTGAGGAACTTGTTGAGGCTCGTAAGAAAGCCAACAAGATTGAGGATGAACACAAGAAGGCCATTGCCTACCACGACAATGTAGAGCCCAAGCTCGACACGATTCGTTATGAGATTGACAAGCTCGAACTGATTGTCGACGATGCACTCTGGCCACTGCCTAAATATCGTGAGCTGCTATTCATTAGATAAATTTGAAGTTTGCAAGTAAGCGAATGCAGAATCCAAGTTTACTTGGTTCTGCTGAGCAAGAGCAAACTCGAACGAGAGTTCAAGTTTGCAAGTGAGCGAATTCGAACGAGAGTTCAAGTTTGCAGTGAGCTAAAAGCAGAACATGGTTCGCTTTAGCTATGAGACTCGATGCTGTGATAGCTTCGAGTCTTTTTTTAGAAAAAGGTGGGATGATTCCGACTTTTTACAATAATCATTTTGGGCTCATAGCAATAACTCTATCGCTAACATAACGCTCCATAATTCGATGGAGCGTTTTTTCACCAACTTGTTTTTATTAGCAGATTTTTCTTATTTTATTTGGCAGATTAAAAGTTTATTTCTATCTTTGTACCGCAAAAGTAATACAAATGCAATACAAATAATAAGAATATGACAACAACGACAAAACGCAGTGCAACATCATTCAGACTGCCTATTTATCTTTTAGAGGGTCTGAAAGCCGAAGCAAAAAAGCAGCATCGGAGTGTGAATAACTTGGTTGAGGTATTTCTGCTTGAATCGCTCTACCATGAGCCAAATGCCGAGACTTTGGCGGCTATGGCAGAATGTAGGTCGGGTGTTGAACTTGACGAACTGACAGAAGAGAATATTAACAACCTCGAAGAGTATGTCAAAACACTATGATACTTAAACAGAGTACACAATACAAGAAAGATTTGAAACGCTATCAGAACAAACCTTCAAAGATAGCGGCTCTTAAAGAGGTGTTGAAGCACTTGAAGAAAAGCGGGTCTGTACCTGCTGAGTATAAACCGCACACACTTTCGGGCAAACTCAAAGGTCTCTTAGAGTGCCATATCGAAGATGATTTCTTGCTGATATGGATTGACGAAGTGGCCAATGTCATAAAACTGGTGCGACTTGGTACACATCACGAACTATTCGGTAAATAATGCCAATAGGGTGAGAGTCTTGCGAGGCTCCTACCGCCCCCGTCTCACAGCGTTGATTGTGTGACGGGTTTATTTATGCTCTAAGAAATCAGAACTGACCCCAGTTTTTTCTCACCCTCGTCATGGCCTTCGCAGCGCAGACGGCGAAGACTATTTATTAAAAATATGTTGTGATTTATTTGGATGTTTCGGAAATTGTTCATACCTTTGCAGTCAGAAACGTTTTTATCATGAGTAATTCTAGGACTATCACCATCAAGAATCCTTCAAGGAAACTGGAGGAACACATCCGCAAAATAGGCGTTCAGAAGTATTTGTGGATTGAGAAGTTGTGTTCAGACGAAACCAAACCCACAAAAACTATCTATGTCTGATGACAGAGGTTTATACACTACGCTCTGAGAGTGGTGATGAGTATAAGCTACAGTTCACAACCGACCGTAGCGGCATTATTGCAGACAATTTGTTAGACCAACTGAATGCACAGGGCATTGAGGTTGTCGAGATAGGTCTGGCTCGCGTAAAAGGAGAGAACATCACTGGTCACAAAGTACTCCACCAGATAGAAGAGTGTATAGCCGACCTGATGCAACGGATGCCTAACGTAATATTGAGTTACTTTTGCGACTTCATACATCTTGTACCTAGCCACAAGAAGAACATGACGGTTCAAGAATACCGTAGTCGTATGTTCTCTGCCATGTTCAAGAGATACGTTACTCAGCAGCAACTCTTCGATGTATGCGATGATGAAATTAAGATTAACGGTGTGACAGAGCCTTTCTTCTTCCATGTCATCTACCACAAAAATCATCAGCATTTTGCCGAGATGATAGCCGAAGGGCACATCAAGGACTTTGGCAAACCCGATGAATAATAGGGTACAACCCAATCCCTTAACCGACACGGAGACTTTTGACGACACACATTCAACCGGGTCATACCATCTGGGACATCATCCCTCATCCCTCTTCCATCTTCCATCTTACATCTTCCATCTTTTTCGTGTCCTTTTTACTCTTTTAACGTTGAAATTGTGTGTAATATGATAATTAATTCGTAACTTTGCACGCTGAAAGCATGCGAGACTGCTCACGTTCTCACACCTGAAGGTATGAGTGTGGCGTTGCGAGCGGTCATTGATGCTATAGCATCATGCCCCTCGCTTAACCGCAGCCTTGCACGCGAAATGAAATAATCGACGATTTTAACCGAGATGAGATTTCAGGTATGAGAAAGATTGAGGTGATAACATTGTTTAACGCGAATTGTTTGGAGATTCCAAATAATTCGTTAACTCACTCACTCACTCACTCACTCACTCACTCACTCACTCACTCACTCACTCACAATATTCCTTATTAACTATAAAGACATTGAGCGACGACACTTGTGTCGTCGCACGATGGCGATATACGACTTGCCCTGCATTCGTGCGGGGTTAGTCGCTGTGTTTTTTATACCCTACGAGACAAATAAATAATCAAAAATAAACAATAACAATGAGTATTAAGAAAGACTTTTTCGCGCCGTTGGCCTTGGGGCTGGGCGCAACGCGACGGGCAGCGATGCTGCTTGTGATGATGCTCACGACTGCGACGGCATGGGCACAAACCACAATTACGCCAACCACCCCTTCGCAGGATGGCGACGGCTATTACCTCATCGGCTCTGCCGCAGAACTCTACGGCTTTGCAGAAATAGTCAACAACGGCAATGCAGCGGCAAATGCCAAACTTACCGCCGACATCACTGTCAACGAAAACGTGCTGGATGCCAACGGCGAAGCCAACACAGGCGACTTTGTGCAATGGACTCCGATAGGAAATGATTATTTTGAGGACAAGGTTTATTCCGGCACATTCGACGGACAGGGATACACCATCAGCGGACTATATGTAAGCGGCAGCGGCTGGTATGTCGGATTTATCGGTGAGGTAAGCGGTTCCGCCGTCGTCAGGAACCTCGGCATTGTGGATTCCTATTTCAGCAGTTCTAATAACATGCTTGGTTCAATAGTGGGCGGCGTGTCTTATGGCTCATCAGTAACCCTCGCCAATGTGTACAGCACAAGCACCGTAAAAGGCGACAACTTCATCGGCGGACTTGTGGGCGGTGACGGAAGTGGCTCTGTGACAATCATCAATTCCTATTTTGCGGGTAAGACAAGTACAGGTTGGTCCTACGACACTCACCACGACGACCTTGTGGCGGGCTATTTTGACAGGTCCACTCTCACTGTGTGCAACACCTTTGTCGTCGGCACGTCACTATACGGCACGACGGTTACGGCAGAACAGATGTCCGACGGCACAGTGGCTGCGGCTCTGCATTATTATCAGGACGCGCTTGCCGACGGCTCGATGTTTGGTCTGAGTGGTGGCAAGACGAATTTCTCCGGCACGATTGACGGTGTGAGCGTAACTACTGCAAACATCACTTTGCACACCTTTGACGGTGACGCAACGGCTTATTCGTCAAAATACATTGTCGGGAATACCACGCCGCTGCCTGTAATGGTGGAGCGTGAGGGTTACACATTCTTTGGCTGGTACGACAATGCCGACCTTGAAGGCGATGCCGTTACAAGCATTTCTTCTTCCGAAACCGGCAACAAAGAATATTGGGCGAAATTTGAAAGAAGTCACGCTGTGTCGTTTGTCCTTGGTGGCGGCACAATCCGAAGCGGAGGAATCGACTATTACATTGAGGGTGAAACGACTGCACTTCCCACATTTGTGTTAAAGGACGGTGCTTCGTTCGAGGGCTGGTACACGACGGAGAACTTCACAGGCGACCGTTATTACGCCATTCCCGCCACGGCAACCGAGGATATGACGTTCTATGCGAAATGGGGCGCAGAAAAAACGACATTCTATCTTGGGCAAGGTCCTGAGCCTGTGAGCATCCTTTACGAAGGCGAGAACATGGTTTGGCTCGACAAAACGACAATGGAAAGATATGTTATTTTCGATAACTTTCGCAATTATTGGGGTTCTAATCCAGGTATCAATGTGCCTTACACCGGCGGAGAATCCACATTCGGCAATAACAGAAGTAAGTTAAGTGTTGCTCAAAGCGGATTCTATGTGTTCACTCTGACGGACAAGGGCGATGGAAATTGGTTCGTGTCCGTATTGAAGTCTATGCTGAACTGTGACGTGGCATCTATACCCACCCAGGTCTATACGGGCTCGGCAATCGAACCAGTCGTGACCGTTAAAGATGGAGAAACAACGCTCACTCTTGGCACGGATTACGAGGTGGCTTACAGCAATAACGTCAACGCAGGAACAGCCACCGTCACCATCACGGGTAAGGGCAACTACTCGGACTCAAAAGAGGCGACGTTTACCATCGCCCCGAAACTTGTGACCAATAATGACATCAGCATCACCATTCCGTCGCAGACATGGACGGGCATCGAGTTGACACCTGTCATCACCGTGAAGGATGGCGCGACCGTGCTCACTGAGAATACCGACTACACCGTGACGCCTCCGAGCGGCCCAATTCAGGATTCTGGCAACCATGCCTATACCATCACCGGCATGGGCAACTACTCGGACTCAAAAGAGGCGACGTTTACCATCTCACCCCGATTAGCACGTCAAGCTGGTGCAGTATACGTTTATGAAGACCAGAACGGAATGACGGCGTTATTAGACGGCACATCGGTAGATGCAGTCGATATTGATTATAATCATAACATAATCGTGAATCACGTGACCAGCAACCGCGTGTTCACTCCCGGCATGGCTTCGACGGTGATGCTGCCGTTCAACTATACCTGCAATGGCGAAGAGGGCGGCACGTTCTATAAGTTT
>JAEEGK010010190.1_pt1 | contig 21721 bp, 14 predicted proteins | sample 8958771 | NCBI WGS metagenome assembly JAEEGK01 (sample SAMN16246547, study PRJNA631951) | gut metagenome | biome: gut microbiome; feature: rumen; material: SC-attached | host: Bos | place: Iran: Karaj | collected 2018-10 | reverse complement strand
AGAAGTTCATGCCTAACAAGGTAAAGCGCTACTTCGCACAGAACAACATCACTGTATATACCATCAACGCTACCAAGATTGCACAGGAGATTGGTCTGGGCAACCGCACCAACACCATCCTGCAGAGTGCATTCTTCCGCATCACCGGCGTCATCCCCGTAGAGCTGGCTGTTGAGAAGATGAAGGCTGCTGCCCTGAAGTCTTACGGTGCCAAGGGTCAGGACGTTGTTGATAAGAACTACGCTGCTATCGATCGTGGTGGTGAGTATGTTCAGCTGACTGTGAAGCCCGAGTGGGCTAACCTGCCCGACGATGCTGAGAAGGCCGACGACGCTCCCGCATTCGTTAAGGAGGTGGTTCGTCCTATCAACGCCCAGGCTGGTGACCTGCTGCCCGTCAGCGTGTTTGCCAAGTACGGCACAGCCGACGGTTCTTGGGAGGTTGGCACTGCCGCTTATGAGAAGCGTGGTGTAGAGGCCTTCGTTCCCGTCTGGAACAAGGAGAACTGTATCCAGTGTAACCAGTGTGCATACATCTGTCCTCACGCTGCCATCCGTCCGTTCGTTCTCGACGAGAATGAGATCAAGGGCTTCGCAGCTGCCGACGATACCATCGAGATGAAGGCTCCCGCCGCTATGAAGGGCATGCACTTCCGCATCGAGACATCCGTTCTCGACTGTCTGGGATGCGGCAACTGTGCCGACATCTGCCCGGGCAACCCGAAGACCGGAAAGGCTCTCACAATGGCTCCGTTCAACCCCGATGCCGAGGATATGAAGCAGGAGGCAAAGAACTGGGAGTACCTCGTGAAGAACGTTGCTACCAAGCAGAACCTCGTTGACATCCGCTCGAACGTGAAGAACTCACAGTTCGCTACACCGCTCTTCGAGTTCTCTGGCGCTTGTTCTGGTTGCGGTGAGACACCGTATGTGAAGCTCATCTCTCAGCTGTTCGGTGACCGTCAGATGATTGCCAACGCTACGGGTTGTTCTTCTATCTACTCTGCCTCTATTCCTTCTACACCTTACACCAAGAACGAGAAGGGTCAGGGCCCATGCTTCAACAACTCTCTGTTCGAGGACTTCTGCGAGTTCGGTCTCGGTATGGCTCTCGGTAACAAGAAGATGAAGGAGCGCGTGGCTAAGCTGCTGCAGGAGATGATCGACGGCAACGCCAGCGACGAGTACAAGGCTCTCGCTCAGGAGTGGATTGCCAACAAGGAGGATGCCGATAAGACCAAGGAGATTGCTCCGAAGCTCCGCAAGTGCATCGCTGAGAGCGCTGCCAAGGGCTGTCCCGTCTGCAAGGAACTCCAGACACTCGATCACTATCTCGTGAAGCGCAGCCAGTGGATCATCGGTGGTGACGGTGCCTCTTACGACATCGGTTACGGTGGTCTCGACCACGTGATTGCTTCTGGTGAGGACGTGAACATCCTCGTGCTCGATACTGAGGTATACTCTAACACCGGTGGTCAGGCCTCTAAGGCTACTCCTCTTGGTGCTATCGCTCAGTTCGCTGCTCAGGGTAAGCGCATCCGCAAGAAGGATCTGGGTATGATTGCTACCACTTACGGTTATGTATATGTCGCTCAGATTGCTATGGGCGCTGACCACGCACAGACCCTCAAGGCTATCCGCGAGGCTGAGGCTTGGCACGGACCTTCTATCATCATCGCTTACGCTCCATGTATCAACCACGGTCTGAAGGCCAAGGGCGGCATGGGTAAGAGCCAGGCTGAGGAGAAGAAGGCTGTGGAGTGCGGCTACTGGCACCTGTGGCGCTACAACCCAGCTTTGGCTGAGGAAGGCAAGAATCCGTTCTCACTCGACTCTAAGGAGCCCAACTGGGAGAACTTCCACGACTTCCTGCTTGGTGAGGTTCGTTACCTCTCTGTCAAGAAGGCTTATCCCAACGAGGCCGAGGAACTCTTCGCCGAGGCCCAGAAGATGGCCCAGCTGCGCTACAAGACTTACATCCGTAAGGCAGCTGAGAACTGGGAGGATTAAGAACAAGTGCGGTCAGGAGTTTAGCTTCTGACCACACCCCTACTCTATAATAAAGAGGGTGTGTCAAAATAGGCACATCCTCTTTTACATTAATATTATAAATCACTCAATAAATAATAAGAACCCTCATTTATTCAGCATCTTCTTACCGTCAACTATTACAATGCCTTTATAATCGGCATTAACCTTTTGACCAGACAAATTGTATCTGACACCATTAATCGAAGAGGTCTTCGTGCTGATGGCAGGACGGATGCCCGTTTCCTGCTTTACCAAGTAGCGGTGACGCAGGGCTGATCGTACAGCATAGTAAGCAGGTTTCTTGTCCAACTGTGCGGTAAACAGCAGCGGGTTAGACGTCTCACGCCAACTGTTGTTATCCTTCAGTCCCCAGATGACCATGCTTGGGCAGTTGTCGTGGTTCAGCATGATATCCGTGATGACACGATAGAGACGAGCCTGCTCCAACAAACTCTTCTCTGAGGTATCGGGAATACCCATATCAAGTTCGGTAATGATACATTGCAGTCCTGCCTCTTCGAAACGACGGATAGTGTTGTCAAACTTCACGCTATCGACCTCATCAATCGAGAAGTGGCACTGTAAGCCCACACCATGAATGGGGATGCCTTTCTTCTTCATACTTGTAGCCAGATTATAGAATGCTGCCGACTTGGCCTTACCCTGGAACTCCACGCCGTAATCGTTCAGATAGAGGATGGCATCAGGATCAGCCTGGTGTGCATAGACGAAGGCAGAATCGACATAGTCGTCGCCAATGGCCTGCTGCCACACGCAGTTCTTTTTCAGTTCGTAGGCATCCGGATTGGTACGCACGGCACTCTGGTTGTCGTCCAGACATTCGTTGACGACGTCCCACTCGCGAACCTTTCCCTTGAAGTGCTGCATCACGCTGGTAATATGCTTCTTCATGATGTCCAAAGCCTGTTGGCGGGTCAAGTTTTGGTCGTTTGTCTTACCACCGTCGGACGATATCCATGTAGGCGATTGCTGGTTCCATACAAGGCAATGGCCGCGCATCGCCATTTTCTTACGAGTAGCAAAGTTGACGAGTTTATCAGCGGTAGCAAAATAGAAATTGCCATTCTGACCTCCGAAGGCTTCGGGCTTCATTTCGTTCTCAGCCACCAGCATATTGAACTGGAAGCCAACAGCTTCTGTCTCTGGCAGCGTTGAGTCTGTCAGGTCATTCTTATACAATGAGATAGCCGTACCTATACTCTTACCGTTCTGGTTGGCATAGTATTTCAGCGACTTCTTGTCTTCGGCATCATCAATACCGTCATCGTAGAAAGCGCCCATCGTACTTTCTGGGTTATCAGGATTGTCAGGATCGTCGTTGTTGCTCATATTTTCAAGCGATACGAGACGCAGCACAAAGACTACTTTGCCGTTCTCCTCACGCTCCACGACTTCCCATGTGTACTTAGAAGCCTTCACATCGAAATGCCAGTCACCAGCAGACTTGCTCTTGGCAGTCATAATGATGAACTCGTCGCCAACCTTGACGTTGGCACCATCCGTCAACACCACCTCGACCAAAGGCATGGCGTCACTCGTAGTGAAGTCTTCAGTTGTATTGCTATATTTTACTTGTCCGTCAACCGTCAACTGGTCGAAATTAGTCACAGACCCTACCTCGATACGTAATTTCGATGCAGGATGTACGAACAGGTTGGCATTCTTTGCTGCTACATAATTCTTCATCGTCAGCACACCGATACCGTCAGCACCTGGCTCTATGGTTCCATAGTTGTCCACCGTTCCACCAATGCTACCCGTACCGCCAAGGATACCTTTGCCCAGAACGAAAGCGATAGCATCCGTTGCATTAGGCTTAGCACCCAAGGCACCACGCAGTTTGCCGCTTTCAGCCGCAGCACGGTCGTTCATCACTAATATGCGTCCTTCCATGATACGCACTGCACCGCTGATGTAGTTGTCGTTGCCAGTAATCGAGTAGGTACCCCTACCCTCCTTGATGATACCCAGCTGCGTATCGTCGCGATAGCCCGACGGTGCAATGGTACCAGCCAGTGTGGCATCGGTATTCATAAGACCTAACATATAATAGGCCGAACGTGAATTCTTCATATATCCCGACAGCGTAGAACCAACCTCCGTCTCCAGATGGCCGATACGGAAGCCTGAACCTGCTGTATTCGCCTCGGTACACAGCGTGGCACCCTGATGCAGCACCACGCGGTTGTTCTCCATACTGCGGTTTACCTTGTTCAATTCTATGTTCTCGGGCGAGAAGGCCTTGCCGCCATGCATCAGTACAATATTATTAGAAGATGCCGAAGGGGCGTTTTGCTTGTAGGGCCACATGTGCACGTCGCCCGTGTAGTTGCCCCACTCGTTCCATTTCTTGTCTGAATTACCCAGATAGCCACGCTCTCCGCCAGCATAGAGGTTCAGCACACCGGTACCCGAAATCGTCGAGCTAAAGTAGGCGTAGCGTGCCATCAGTACGTTGACGGTATCGCCTTGCTGAATGGTAAGGGCCGTAGCGTACGTCTTGGCTGTCTTGTCTGTGTTGTCACCGCTGATGTCAATTGTCTTGTTTTCCGCATGGGCTTGCGAAAGTGCCATCAGCACCAATAAATTAGTAATAAGATACTTTTTCATAAAATAGTTGAATGATTTCTAAGTTGCTGCAAAGGTACGAAATAAGTGGTGAAAAGACAAACAAAACCATAAAGTTTTATCTTTTTTCTTCTTATTCCCCAATTTTTTCGTAACTTTGCACACGTTATTATAAATACAAAGAAAAGGTCAAGATGAAAAAAATGATGATGGTTGCTACCATATTGGTAACAACGTTGAGCATAAACGCTCAGAATGACGATTTAAGGAATGAGATTGGTGTTTACTATGGCTTTGGTTCTGCCTCTGACATTGTGTCGACTGTTGCATCAGCGATGTCATCCGCTTTTAGCCATAGTGACCAAAACAGTTTATGGGGGCCTGTCGGCGTGGAATACTACTATCATGTTTCCCCTGGTGTGGGTGTAGGTGCCATGGCTTCAATTGCCGGATGTAAGTGGGGCGAAGACGGCGAATGCAAGACCAAATACTACACCGTCATGCCAGCCGTCAAGTTTGACTGGTTGCGCAAAACGCACTTCGGCATGTATTCAGGTCTGGCTGCTGGCATGATGATTGTATCAGACAGTTTTAAGGACGAAAGCAAGTCGAAAGTATTCTTTATGGGTCAGTTGACAGCTTTGGGCGCTGAGTTTGGCGGACAACAGCTGCGTGGCTTTACTGAGCTGGGCTTTGGCGAACGTGGTATATTGACCATCGGTGCGCGCTACAAGTTCTAAACATATTGCTGAAAAAACAACTAACTAAGGGGAGAGACACCGCTATACACGAGCGATGCCTCTCTCTTTTTTGTTATCTGATATCTTTTTACCTTAGATAAAACCAGTAGAGTGCTGCGGCGACGGCAACGAGGATGACGGTGACGACGCTCTTAATCATACATGAGGCTACCTTTTTGACAACAACAAAGCCAATGATGATGACGAGCAGCAACGCTACGTAGTAGATGATATTACTTTGCATAATTCAAACGAGTGGGTTTAAAAGGTGTAAGTCAGTGTGCAGAGGAACTGGTGACGGTTGTCCTTGACATTGACAGGCTTGCAATCGGTAACAATCTCCTCGGTCATCAGGACTTCAGCGCCATCTATCTCTGTGAAGTAATTATAGTCACCGCTTGCACTTACGAAGGGATAGAAATCGCCCTTACGGCTGCTGTACTGATAGGCCAGATCGATGGCAAAGTTGTTGTGGCGGTAGCCAAAGCCCAACGTGAGGCGATTGGTGTCCTTCCAGTTCACCCAGTCAGTTGCCGAACTGCAGTTGCTGCCGTACGAGTCGAGGAATCCGTTTTTGAATCCGTCGGTCTTATACATTGGCGACACGTAGTTGTAGCCAGCACGCAACGATATTTCCTTGGTGGGCTTGAATTCTGCACCGAGTTTCAACGTCGATACGCCCTTCAGTGTTTCCTTCGTGTGGGTATTCATTATCTTGTCGCTCTCGCTGTCGTCACTATACGAGTTAGTCCACTCGTCATAGTAGGTACCAGTGATGTTACGCGTGTCGGTAGTACCATAGTCAGCATACTCGAAGCTGGCACCCAGAGCCAGATTGGTACCGACGGTATGACCCATGCTCAATCCGAACTTCCACGGGGTATAGAGCTTGAACTCGTAAGAGTCGTTGGCCACATAGCGCGGATTATACGAGTCGGTAAACGGTGTATTGTTGGTCAGATAAGTATGGTTCCTGGTGGTCAGCTTATAGAACGTGGGCGTACTGATAGAAGCACCGATACGGAAGGCTGACTCCTCGAAGGGACGTACAATCAGACCTGCCTTGACGTCGTAGCCCATACCCGTCACCTCGCGCTCGTCGCTGACAATCAGGTTGCCTGAAGGCACACCGTCGCCATCAATGATGTTCTCCTGATAGTCGCTGACGCCCTTGTAGTGAACGTCATGAAGACCTACGGTAAGACCCAGGTAGAGGCGATTGTTGATATTGCCCGAAAGATTGAAATCGTAGACACCGATATAGCCTGTATTGGCACGATTCATCACATAGTCAGAAGCAACGTCACAATACGGACTGCCATATTTGTCAACAATATACGAGTTATAGTAAACATTGTCCAGCTCGCTGGTCCACCAATGCCTGCCCTTGCCATTTTCAAAGTTGAAATACGACGCACCGTCTGGATCATTTTCGCCAATGCCCTTGATGAACGATAGGTTGTTCTGCGAACTTCTTCCGTCATGTGCATTTGCGGCAGAGAGAATATAGTCGAAATTACGGTCCTTATGGTAGTTGAACGCCACATTGACGAACGAAGACCTGCTTGTGCGTGTAGAGTACACGAAACCCAACTGGTCGAAACTGAAATTCGTCTTATCACCCGTACGATAGTCTTTGCCTTCTGCCTGCGACACTACACCGAACGAACCGGAGATGTTACTGCTGCGGAACAGACCGATACCGGCAGGGTTGCTGGAAATGGTCGAGATATCGGCACCCAAAGCCTCCATTGCTCCACCCATACCCACGTAACGGGCCGTACCGTTCAGGTCTTGCTCCATCAGGCGGGCATTCTCGTAGGTTTCCTGAGCTGTCATTGGCAGTGCTGCAAAAGCACAGACAGCCATGTAGATATATTTCTTCATCATAGCCATAACAATTTTAGTATATTAATAAATAATTAGGTATATATATCAACGATGACGCACACCACCCGAACGAACTGCACCACCGCCACCAGAAGGACGACTGCTACCGCCACCGAACGAGCCGGACGAACGGGAAACACCGCTGGACGAGCCACCGAACGAACCTGACGAACGTACCGTGCGCGGCGTGCTGTTAATTGTCGGGCTGGCGTTGTTGGAATTCGGACGCGATACTCTCACGTTACCAGCTCTTACACCCGTGCCGTCACGCCGACTGCCGTCCGAAGAGTAGTTGCGACGGTCATAGAAACGCATGTTCGACGACAGGCGACTGCTTCCGCCACGACTGATGTAGCTGCCACCATAATAGTGATAACCGTAGTAACGGGGCGAATACCATGTGGAATAATAGTACGGATAGCGCCAGCCATACCAAGAGGAATAGTAGAACGGATCGTTCCAATACCACCATGAATCGTAATACCAGGGATCGTACCAGCTGTACCACGTATTGTACCACGGCGACGACCAGCGACCGGCACGATACCCGTCCCAATAGGCCTCAGAGGGGGTATAGTCGTCGAAGCGTGACATACGGCGCGTCAATGCATAGTCGTCATTCTCGACAGGCTGCGAATAAGCTGAGTCGGGATATACACCACGCACGGCAGAGAAATCGATGATGTCGTTGCCAGTAGAGTCAACAGGAGAGCTGAACTGAACACGACGGTTGTAGTCATCGACCGAGCGATTGCTGCCCGAATAGTAAACATTCTGAGGCATGCCATACTTCCTGGCCTCCTTGGCTACGTTCTCCTTAGTAGGAACGAAGTACATATCATCGTCCTGAGCCATCATGCTTAAAGGTAAAAAGGTAAAAAGGTAAAGAGGTAAAACCATCTTACCCATCCTTATTACCTTATTAATTAATACATTCCTTTTCATAATCATTCTGCTTTTTACTTTTTTACCTTTTTACTTTTTTACCTTAATCTAAAGGTTCACGCTGCAAAATTACAACGTATTTTTGTGCAAAAGTACGGAAAAACCCTAAGAGATGGTAGGATTTTCCCTATTTTTTGTATCTTTGCATCGATTTTTAACATCTGACATGAAGTATTACGAAGTAAATATGACCATTGAGCCCTGTTCGCAGGACGCCCAGGACCTGTTGGCTGCTCTGACGGCAGAGGCTGGTATGGAGACGTTTGAAGAGACCGAAACAGGTTTGAAGGGGTATGCCCAGCAACAGTTGTTCGACGAAGACGCCTTCCAACAGACGCTTGCTGCATTCCCCATGGAGGGCGTTACCATCAGCTACAACGTCAGCGAGGCCGAGGATAAGGACTGGAACGAACAATGGGAGTTGGAGGGCTTTGAACCGATAGAAGTAAGAAGTAAGACGGAAGATGGAAGAGGTGAACGCTTGCTCGTGATACACGACGGTCGCCACCTGCCCTCAGACATCAGCCACCAGTCATCAGCCCTCATGATAGAAATCGACGCCCACATGGCCTTTGGAACTGGTACCCACGAGACCACCCGCATGATTTGCCGCCAACTGCTGAACATGCCGCTGGAAGGCAAGCGCGTGCTCGATTGCGGTTGCGGTACAGGCATTCTCGGCATCTGTGCCCTGAAGTTAGGCGCAGACTCGTGCGTAGGTTACGACATCGACGAGTGGAGCACCGACAACACCCGTCATAATGCCGTCATCAATCGCGTTGACGACCGTCTCGAATCCCTCTGTGGCGACGCTACCCTACTCTGCAGTTATGCCCCTGAGTTCGACGTCGTCTTAGCCAACATCAACCGCAACATCCTTCTTCAGGATATGGAGCACTTTGTCCGCGTCATGGCACCTGGTGCTACACTCATCCTCAGCGGTTTCTATCAAGCCGACTGCCCAATGCTGGCAGACAAAGCCCTCACATTAGGCCTTCATCCCGTCATCACCACTACTGATGGCGACTGGGCTTGCTGCCTGTTCAGATAACAAAATTCTTCTTATGAACAAAGAGCAGTTAATACAGAAATACCACCGCTTCTGCCAATGGCAACAAGCAGAGCCGCACCATGTCAATCGCCATGCGGACACCGTACAACATTGTCATAACTGCGGCACCGAGTTTTCCGACAACTATTGTCCGCGCTGCGGTCAGCGTGCCGAGGTGGGACGTGTGGGATGGAGCTCCATCAAGGATAACATAGCGCTGCTTTGGGGCATGGACTCCCGTTCCTTTGCCTACACGCTCTTTCAACTGCTGACACGCCCGGGCTATCTCGTGCGCGACTACATCAGCGGACGCCGCCAGGTGTCGTTCCCACCTGTGAAACTGCTGGTCATCGTGAGCCTTTTCACATTCATTATTGAGTCAGTGTTTCATCTGGAGAACGAAATCCTGCCCTTACAAACTAATATCCCGAGGATAGACAACGTTATCAAGTGGTTCAACGACAACAAGAGCTGGGGCACACTGTTTTTTCAAGCCTTCTATATCCTGCCCACGTGGGTGGTGTTCCGCTTTGCCCCGCGCTATCCCTGTCACACGCTGCCTGAGGGCTTCTTCCTGCAAGTCTTTCTGAGCACCCTGAGCCTCCTGCTGACGTTTATCGACTACTTGGACTTGTTATTATTCGAAAATTTCATTGCAGCCTTCTACTTCCTCATAGCCTATCGCCAACTCTTCGGCTACAGCTGGTGGGGAACGCTGTGGCGCTGTTTCGTCACTGTCCTCTCTGCCATACTGATGATGACCATTACCGTGATTGTTGCCTTCTTTATCTTTGAGCGTGATACTTTTGTTTATAAAATAACGACATATCTGTGGATTCTCGCCGCCCTAGTCGCATTGATAGCCCTCATCCTCATTGTCTCCTATCGCATCTCGCTGTCTAAAAGCAGAAAGAGAACCACTTAGTTCGACCTGACGTCCGCCCCGCATTTCCCCATTATTTTACTACTACCTTTTTGATCGTACCATTGTTCATTTTGATGATATTGACACCTTTGTGCGAGTCCTTTATAGCTCTGCCATCTATGGCATATCGTTTTATTTCTGTTGCTCTTTCAGTTTCTACTTTGGTAACGCCCGATGGCAAACCTTCTTCAATAAACACAAATTTATTCCAACCCTCTGTAGCCTTATATTTGAGAATAGTCCCTATCGGTACATACAACTTAGTAGTGCTAAAGGTATTATTAGTGAATACGTTAGCTATTTGAAACGGATTCTCTATCTTTGAAATTATAATTTGTAAATCCAAATAATAGAATATATTGAATATTGATAATCAACAACTTATACGTTAAACGGTAGAAAAGTGGATTGAGAGTTGGGGAATGCAGAAAATAAGGAAGCAGATTTAACGTATTTAACCTTTGTTTAGGTTCTCATAAGGGAAATCGTAAAGAGTAAGGCCCTCATTATAGGCCTTTGATGGCGGTCTTTATCTGCGCCATGTTACTGCGAGAAACGGGGAGTGATTCGTGGCAGTGCTTGATGAGCAACTGGATGGAGCCGGAATGTGAGACGATCTGCTCGACATGACCAAGGTTGACCAGGAAGGCGCGATGGCAGCGGACAATCATCGGATAGTCCTGCAACGTTTCTTCCATCTGTTTCATCGTGGCGCGAAGCATGTCAGTACGCACTTGCTCGTTGCGCAGATGACAGACCTTCATATAGTTGCCCACGGCCTCAATATATAATAGGTGAGAAATCTGGAGCGTCACCGATTCGTTGGTCGTACCAGTGAGGGTTAGCTCCTGCGGGCGTGGTTTCTCGCTCATTTCTTTCACTTCGTTCACCGCAGAAATATCCTGCTTGTGAACCTCGGAATTGACATTTGTATCAACTATTGGATTGTCCGAAGACATACTTAGCAAGGATTTCTCCTGCATCTCTTTCAACTCATCGTTCAGCAGTCTCGTTTCTTCCAGTTCCATCGCCAGATACTTGCTTCGGAACTTGAAACGCCAGTATAGTCCGATGGCGAAGGAGCAGAAGGCGATGATGATAAGGGTTTCAAGGAAATTGACAATAGAAAACTGATTACCCTCTACGCGGTCATTCAGTACGAAATGGCGGTAGAGACAGATGCTCAGAGCCACAAGCGGCGTATTGATAAGCTGAAACCAGAGATTGCGGCGGATGATGTATTCGACGCCTTTCTTGAACGACCTCGGCATCTTGACGATATACTTCAGAATGATGTCTGTCATCATGCAGATCGAGAAACCAATCACCCCCAAAGCTATCAGATGCACATAGCCCTGCCACAGCCATGTATCTAATCCGAAAGGTTTGAATACAGCCAGCGCCACCACCATAAACGTAGTGCTGATAATTCTCGTTGTTATCGTTTCTATACGTCCCTGTTTCATACAAGCAGCAAAGGTACTGAGAAACGAGCGAATAACCAAATCATTCCTCAAATTTTTGCAATTTGTCACACCATCCGTCACATTTCCGTGCTGTTTATCCCAGAAATTTGGAGGGTCAAGAAGTGCAATGTACCTTTGTAGTGCAATTTTGCAAGAACCATTTAAAAGAAATATGATTATGAAACCAAGAACAGTTATCGGCGTCCTTTTTGTTGTAGCCAGTCTGCTGAAGATCGGTACGTTGTGGGGCATTCTCCATTGGAGTTGGTTTGAAACGATGTCGGAAGGCCCGTGGGTCATGTATTTCTGCATCTTCATATTATTATGCGTGGGCATACATCTGATTATCGACAGCTATCGTCAAGACCCGGACCAGTGGCTACAGCGACCGCTGCCTATCGGTGAGGACGGCAAGCGTATCCGCTGTTCGGTTCACTATGGTGGCGACGAGTACGTCTATCGCGGCGAGACCTTCCACGGTGCCCGGCTCGACGCTTTCTGCGGCGGCATCCGACTGGATCTGCGTGAGGCCGTGATTACTGAGGATGAGGAGATCGACATCCACACTTTTTTTGGCGGCATCGAACTCTTCGTGCCCACGACGGTCAACGTAGAGGTAAAAAGCCAAAGCTTTATCGGTGGTGTAGGCAATCATGCCACACATACTGTTGACCCGAAGGCACCAACCCTCCACATCATCGCCAGCAATTTCCTCGGCGGCGTGGATATCAAGAATTAAGAGTTAAGTATTTAAGATGAAAAGAGTTGTTTTTTGGATGACAGCACTGGTGATTGCAATGTTTTGGGCAATGACGGTGCAAGCGCAGGAGTCGCAGGACTCTATAGAATCTGTAAACAAGTTGGTGGCGTTGCAGGAGGTCGTCATCAAAGGCGGCCTCCCCAACACCCGTCTGAAAGCAGGTGCGATGGTTACACGCATTGAAGGCACACCGCTGGCTCAGTCAGGCACACTGGGCGAGATGCTCATCAAGGTGCCAGGTATGACAGGTTCCGACGAAGCACCAGAGGTGCTGGGTAAGGGTTCACCTCTTATATATATTAATGGCCGCAAGATGCGCGACGCAAGCGAACTGAAGCGTCTGCATAGCGAGGACATCCGCGACGTGGAGGTTATAAACGCCCCTGGTGCTCAGTACGATGCCCAGGTGCGGGCCGTGGTACGCATCCGTACCCGTAAGCAGCAGGGCGATGGTCTGAGCCTGAATGCGACGCTGTTTAACGAGCACGACCTGCGCTACGATTTCGATCGTCCACAAGTGAAGTTGGGTGCCAACTATCGTGCCCATGCTGTCGATATCTTTGGCTCTATCTACTATTACCATCAGGACTATCGCCAGTACAGCACCATCGAGGACATCACCAAAACGAACAAGGTATTCCGCCAGTATGGTCCTTACACGATGACGTGGAAGCACGACAACCTTACCTATACGGCAGGTGTAAACTGGCAGCTGAACGAGAATCACTCGCTTGGGGTGAGAGCCGACTTTACGCAGCAGACGAACGGCGCCAATCAGGTGATTTACGACGAAGATGTGTTTGAGAATGACGTACATATCGACCATCTCTACTCTCATCAAACCAGCAAGGAGTCGAAACCGCTGGGCTGGCTCGTAAACACATATTACAACGGCAAAGTAGGCGAATTGGGCATCGACTTCAACTTCGACTGCATGACGAGCGGCACTGATACCAATCGTGAGAACGTTGAGCAAAGTCAGGTGAACGACGATTTCGTCCTCAGCAAGTCAGGCACCAATAGCCGTCTCTACGCCACTAAGCTCGTGCTGTCCTATCCTCTCTGGAAAGGCACGATTGAAGCGGGTACGGAGATGACCTTCGCCAAGCGCCACAATACCTATTGGATTGACAAGGTCACCATCGCCAACACCGATGCCGACATCAAGGAGAACAATATTGCCGCCTTTGCAGAGTATGGTTGTGACTTCGGCCAGTACGGCAACGCCAGCGTCGGTTTGCGCTATGAGCATACACTCTACGACTATGACGATACACAAAACCAGAATTTCCTGCACCGCTCGATGGACGAATGGTTCCCCACCGCTGCCTATTCCATATCCTTGGGCAAGGTGCAGGCGGCTCTGTCGTACAGCATCAAGACCGAGCGTCCCAGCTTCTTCGCCATGAACGACGCCGTGACCTACATCAGCCGTTATACCTTACAGGCTGGCAACTCGCAGCTGCTCAACGAACGTCTGCACGAGCTGACGTTGAACTTGTCCTATCGATGGCTCACTTTCACTGCCTCCTACGAGCACACCAAGAACGCCATCACCCAATGGACATACATCAGCACTACGCAGCCGGATGCTACTCTTGTCAAACACATTAACCTCGACAAACCTGTCAATACGCTCAGTGCCTATCTCGCTGTCACACCTCGTGTCGGCATCTGGTCGCTCAATGCCACGGCAGGCATTGAGAAGCAGGACCTTTACCTCGACGTCACAGGTCCAAGCGGCACCTATCGCGTCTATTGCGACAAGCCACGCTACACGCTTAACGCCTTCAACACCTTTACGCTGAATCATGGCTGGCAGTTCGATATCAATCTGATGTACCGCTCCAAAGGCTACTCCTACAATTTCTACAACGATACTTACAACCTCCGTCTTGGTCTCGTGGCACAGAAGAGTTTGCTAAAGGATCGCTCGCTCACGCTCCGCTGTGCCGTCCTCGACTGCCTACAGCGCAACCGCGTTAACGAGTCAGGAGATTTAGGCTACAACCAGTTCCGTCAGTGCAACCGCTTTTCTACACACAAACTCCTTCTCTCCATTGTCTACCGCCTCAATGCCACCCGCAGCAAATACAAAGGTACAGGCGCAGGTAAGGAGGCACAGGCCAGAATGAGTACGTAAAATTCAACGTTAATCGTGTAGTTTTCGACTGCACCATGCGTCTAAGAGTTAAAATGAACAGTTAAACTGAATAAATTGTAATTATGAGAAAATTGTTTTTCGCCGTTGCCCTCGCTCTTGTTAGCTTAGCGAGCACGGCACAGACTTCGATGAAAATCAACATGGACCCGAGTGTAAAACCTGGTGATGACTTCTGGCAGTACGCCGTTGGCGGATGGCTGAAGGCGAACCCGCTGGATGCACAGCATCCTGAGAACGGAGCGTTTACCGACCTGTATGAACTGAACAACGACCGCATCAACAAACTCATCATGGCATACGCCGAGAAAAAAGATCTGCCGCAGGGTTCAGACGGTCAGAAGATAGGTGCGCTCTATCGTCTCTACATGGACAGCGTCAGCCGCAACCGTATGGGCTACGAGCCGATTATGCCTTACCTGAAGCAGGTGCGCGAGGTGCAGACCCGCGACGAGGCGCTGCGCATGATGTACGCCCTCGATGCCAAGGGATTTAATACTGCTCCCTTCGGCCTCAGTCTGAGCCTGAACCCCTTCAACTCATCAGAGTATCTGATGTTTGCGGGGCATGGTGGTACCTCGCTGCCCAAGGAGTACTACGACCAGCCAAACGAGCAACAGCAGGCCACCGTTGCCGCCGTCAAGAGTCTGAACAAGGACTATCTGAAGATGGTGGGCTACAGCGAAGCCGCAGCCGAGCAGAAGATGCAGGCCGCATGGGCCATTGAGTATAGAATAGGTATGAAGACACTCGACCAGGTGGCCCGTCGCGATCCGATGGCTACGAACCACCCGATGTCATGGGAGCAGCTGCTCAACGACTTCAAGGGCATCGATTATGTGGCCTATCGTGATGCATTAGGACTGCCGAAGGACATCGACGTGGTGAACGTCGGTGAGTTCGATGCGATACACGAGGTAGAGAAAGTGCTGGCCGAAACGAGCGTAGAAGATTTGAAATCATATATGGAGTTGCACGTCATTAACGCCTATGCAGGTTTTCTGAGCGATGCCTTCACCGACCGTGCCTTCGAGGCCTCGAAGGTCATCAGCGGTGTGCAGGAGCAGCAGCCACGCTGGAAGCGTGCCGTCGCCACCATCAGCGGCAGTCTGGGCGAGACCATCGGCAAACTCTACGTCAAGGAATACTTCCCAGAGAGTAGCAAGCAGCGCGTCTACCGTCTGGTGAAGGACTTGCAGCAAGCCTTCGAGGACCGTCTGAAGGAGAACACCTGGATGAGCGACTCGACTAAAGCCAAGGCGCTGGAGAAGCTGCACGCCATGCACATCAACGTGGGCTATCCCGACAAGTGGCAGGACATGGAGAAGTTCATTGACATCCGCGAGACGGAGAACCTCGTCGAGAACTTCATCCGCATCAAGCAGGAGTCGCGTCAGGCCGAGTTGCGCAAGTACTGGCACCAGCCCGTCGACAAGACCATAATGCCCTGCTCGCCGCAGACGGTCAACGCCTTCTATCACCCGCTCTTCAACAGCATCAATTTCCCCGCTGCCATCCTACAGCCCCCGTTCTTCGACCCAGAGGCCGATTATGTCTGCAACTACGGTGCTATCGGTGCTGTCATTGGCCACGAGATGACCCACGGCTTTGACGACCAGGGCTGTCAGTTCGACAAGGACGGTAATCTCGCCAATTGGTGGACGACTGGCGATAAGGCCCGCTACGACGAGCGCACCAAGGTCATCGCCGACTGGTTCTCAGAGCAAGAAGCCGTGCCGGGTCTGAAGGTGAACGGTCAGAAAACCCTCGGCGAGAACGTCAGCGACAATGGTGGTCTGAAGATTGCCTATCGTGCCTACAAGAATCGCATGGCCTCCGAGCCCCTCAGCGATGTCGAAGGCTTCACCCCTGACCAGCGTTTCTACTTGGCTTATGCCCGCGTCTGGGCTTGCAACTCTACGCCTGAGTACATCGCCATGTTGGTGAACAGCGACGTTCACTCACCAGCTCGTCTGCGAGTGATGGCAGCCCTGCCGATGATCGATACCTGGTACGAGGCTTTCGGCATCAAGCCCACCGACAAGATGTTTATCCCCAAGGAGAAGCGAGCATTAGTGTGGTAAGTGCCATTTGTCACAGATTTACCGTTTATCACACCATTCGTCACAAACCCCTGCATAATATCCCACTTATGCAGGGGTTTCTGCAACTATCTGTAATTTTGCAGCGTCATATACGACAAATAAGTCAAAGAATCAATTAAAATGATAAATGATATGAAAAGAGTTAGTTTAAGATTCGCAGTACTGATGGCTGCAATGATGATGACGATGATGATGTCCGCCAAGACACAGGACTGGGGCGGACGAGTGATTGACGAGAAGGGCGAACCGATGCCCTACGTGAATGTGGTGCTGCTGTCACTGCCCGACTCGGCTTTCGTACAAGGTGCGATGACCGACGAGCAGGGCATGTTCAAGATTGTGACGGATATAAACCAAGGCTTGTTCAAGGTGACCAGCGTGGGCTATCAGACCTTATATATAAACGCGGGCGAGGGGCTGACCATCCAGATGAAGGAGGACACCCAACTGCTCAGCGAGGTTGTGGTGAAAGGTCAGTTGCCGAAGACCCACGTAAAGGGCGACGCCATGCGCACCACCGTCGCAGGTACGATATTGGAGAAGGCGGGAACAGTGAGCGATGCGCTCTCGAAGATTCCTTCGCTCGAAGCAGAACGCGACGGTGGTGTGAAGGTGCTGGGACGCGGCGACGCTGAGGTGTATATCAACGGCAGACGGGTGCAGGACATGAAAGAACTCTCTCGCCTGCGCTCCGATCAGATCCAACACGTTGATGTGGTGCAGAACCCTGGAGCCCGCTATGCCGCCTCGGTAAAGGCCGTCGTGCGCATCACGCTGAAAAAGGCACAGGGTGAAGGTCTGAGTTTCCAGAACAGTACGCAGTTCATGTACCAGTACGGCGGTTCGCTGAACGACAATTTCACGGCCAATTACCGTACGGGCGGACTTGATGTAACGGGATCGTTCTGGGTAGGTACCTACAATCACTATAAGGGTTTGCAGGTCAACGACATGCTCTACTACGTGGGGTCAAATCAGGTGACGGGTCACTCCACTCAGGAGATCAGGCACCCCTGGCACGCATGGTCGCCGCAATTGCAGTTAAACTATATGGTCAATGAGAATCACACCTTTGGCGCCTACTACAAATATGACCGTACGCCCAGCGGCGAGACGAAGGGCGACTACCTGACGGATATGTTCGAGGACGGCATCCTTACCGAGCACTCCGCGAGCTACATCTGGCAGGACCAAAGTGTAAAGAAGCACATCTTCAACGCCTATTATAACGGTAAGGTGGGACAGCTGGGTATCGACCTGAACATCGACGGACTCTTCGATGACACCAAGACACCTGGTCGCACAACGGAAAAGACCTTCCCCCAACCCCTCCCTATAATGGAGGGGGGTGATTACCTTGCAAGCCAGGGTTATCTGCAGCAAAACTATCTACTCCCCTCCATGCAGGGAAGGGGTGGGTCTTCTCGTACCATCGAGAGCAATACCAACAGCGCCAATAATTTCTGGGCCTCGAAGCTTATCTTCAGCTATCCCGTGCTGAAGGGTAACCTCTCCCTTGGTGGCGAGTACAGCTACAACCACCGCACGGATGCCTACACATTCCAGGCTTCTGACTATGTACCCGTGAAGGCCACCGACACGGAGATCAACGAGAAGTCGGCAGCAGCCTTTGTCGAGTACGGCCGTCAGTTCGGCAAGGTGTTCGCTCAGGCTGGTCTGCGCTACGAGCACCTGACCAACGACTACTTCAACTTTGGCAAGCGCGAGGACGAGGTGTGCCGCGACTACGGCGACTGGTTCCCCACCGCCACCATCTCCGCTCCCATCGGAAAGATGCAACTGAGCTTGTCGTATCGTCGCGACATCCAGCGCCCGGCCTACTCAAACCTGACCAGTTCGACGATCTACGTCAACCGCTACACCTATCAGAGCGGCAACCCCTATCTGAAGCCGACCTACAACCATAGCCTCGTGCTGAATGCAGCTTATCAGTGGGCAAACCTAACCGTCGAGTATGGTCGCATGAAGAACAGCGTGACCATGTCCACCGAGCCTTTCCCTGGCTCCGAGGATCCGCTCGTCAGCCTCGCACGTCCCATCAACAGTGCCGACGACTACAACCAGTTCGAGCTGAGCCTCTCCGCACGCCCCACTATTGGTTGCTGGCACCCGATGTGGTATGCATTCACCGTCTTTCAGAACTATAAGACACCAACGGCTAATGGTTCGATGAAGACCCTCAACGATCCATACGTCACGCTCGTCTGGAACAACGACATCGAACTGCCTCACAGTTTCCGCCTGAGTGCCAATGCCCAGTGGGCATCGAAGGGTGACTACAACAACTTCAGCATCACTTCCCAGCGTTTCAACCTCACGCTCGGCATGCAGCGCGACTTCAATCTCCGCCGTCTCGGGCAGCTTACACTCGATGTGCGCTGCGTGGACATCTTCAATACTAATAAGACCGACGCCACCGTCTATGGCATCCGCGAACTCGCGACTGCTAATCCCGCCCGCCGCACGTTCCTCATCGACCTTGTCTGGAAGTTCAACGAGGCCCGCTCGAAGTATCGAGGCTCTGGTGCCGGCGCGAAGCAGAAGGCAAGAATGTAAAATAGTTCCGTTTGGATGTAATTATTTCGCCTTTTCTGCGACTAATAGGTCAAAAGGATTCAGTTGAACAATGGAGACAAAAGAATTAGAGAAAGAATTTCTGACGATGATCGAGGCGCAGAAACGTACCATCTACAAGGTGTGCTACATCTATGCCAACGACCAGGACGACCTGAACGACCTGTATCAGGAGACGGTGCTCAACCTGTGGAAGAGTTTCCCCCGCTATCGGGGAGATAGCACACTCAACACATGGGTCTACCGCATCGCCATGAACACCTGTATCACGTTCCTCCGACGCTCCAATGCCCGCCCGCAGATTGTACCGATGACGGCTAATGTGGCAAGCATGGCAGCAGAAGACAACGAGACGGCAGGACAACTCAGGGAACTCTACCGACTCATCAGCCAACTGGGGAAATTGGAACGCGCGCTGATTCTCCTCTGGCTGGAAGAACGGAGCTATGAGGAAATCGCCAACATCCTCGGCATCACTAAGACTAACGTCGCCGTGAAACTGAACCGCACCAAAGAGAAACTAAAGAAAATGTCGAACCGTTAAATTTGTATTGATATGGAACTTGAAGCATTGAAAGCCAGTTGGAACAAGCTCGATGAGCGTCTGGCAGCAACGGAAATAGTGAACCTTCGCGTGGTAAAGGAAGTGATTCAGCAGAAGACTAAGTCGGCATACGACAGCATCCTGGGTCAGAACATCTACAACTTCGTGGTGAATATGCTCATCATCTGCGTGGTATTCCCCTATGTCTATCTGAACACACCCATCCAGGCCACCTCGTTCGCCATCGTCGAGGGCGTGATGGTCATAGGGATGATACCTCTGGTATGGAAACTCTCCCTGCTGTCGAAATTTGATCTGAACGGCAAGAGCAGCAGCGAACTCAGCCGTTTGGTGCTCACTTACAAGAAGGTCTGCCATCAGGAGAAGGTCTGGCTGATTGGTGCCGTATGCCTGGCGTTGATAGCCTTTTATATCCTAGAGTTGGGATTCAACACGAAAGCAGGCTACGAGTATAGTACAAGATTGTTGTTGCCTCTCGGGCTCTCATTACTCACCTTTGGTCTTGGTCTTGTCTTTGCGAAATGGCAACTTCGCCGTCACACCCAGCAGTTAAGGGAGATAGAGTGCGGGCTGGAGGAACTCCGAGAGTTCGAGAAATAAGGAATATCATACTTTGTTTGTATGATTGTTAATATTTAGTTAGAGTAAGAAAGCAGCACTCGTCGTGATGACGGGTGCTGCATTATTAGCCGTTCGTCACAGAATCATGCAGAATATCCCATATATTTGGTGCATTCCGCAACTATTCTTACCTTTGCAACGTCAAATAGACATAAATTTTGAGTGATATGAAAAAAGTGAGATTTTGGGCTGTATTGGCCATCGGTTTTATGAGTGTTATGAGCCTGAAGGCTCAGAGTCAGCGAATGATGGAGTTCCAGAATGAGTTCAGCAGGTACCAGGCGCAATATCGCGACCTGATGTACAATGGAAAGCACAAGGAGGCGATGGCTCCGCTGGCAAGTTGCATTGCAATGCTCGACACCACCACGATTTTCAAGGTGTCGCCCATCCCCGAGGCAGCCATCATGGAGCAGAAAGGACTGCTGTACTACGACCAGGCATGCTGCTATGCGATAGTGGGACAAAAGAAACAGGCCCTTGCGGCACTGGGGCAGTCTGTCGAGCTGGGCTATAAGGATTATAATAATATGGTGAACGACAACGACCTCGTCTCGCTGCGCAAGGACAAGAAATACCAGGCGCTACTGGCGCAGGTGAAAGACCGCCAGCCGCTGAATGTGCTGAAGAAGTCGGCCCCGTATGCAAAGGATGGTGCGAAGGTAGAGTTCCGTTATCAACCTAAGAGATCGAACAATCTCTGCAAGGTTCGTGATTACTTTAAGCTCGATTCTGTAGCAGGTCAGGGCGACGAACTGTCGAAGATAATCAATCTGCTGCACTTTGCCCACGACAACATCCGCCACGACGGCAGCAACCAAGCGTTTGCCGAGTTGGATGCCATCGACCTTTACAACTATTACAAGGCTACTGGCAAGGGCGTGAACTGCCGCCAGCTGGCCATATCGCTCTGCGAGATGTATCTGTCGATGGGCATTCCTGCCCGCTACGTGACCTGCATGCCTGCCGATTCGCTCGATTATGAGTGCCATGTGATTAACACGGTGTGGTCGAGTCAGTTGCAGAAATGGCTTTATATCGACCCCACGATGGATGCCTGGGTGACAGACGAGAACGGCACGATGCTCAGCATCGCCGAGGTGCGAGAGCGACTCATCAACGACCAACCCTTGGTGCTCTGCGAGACTGCTAACTGGAACCATGAGTCGCAGCAGACAAAGGAATACTATTTGGAAACCTATATGGCGAAGAACCTGTACTACTTTGTGTGCAAGAAGCTTAACCGCTTTAATCCTGAGAGCGTCTATCGCGACAACG
>JAEEGK010010188.1_pt1 | contig 21726 bp, 22 predicted proteins | sample 8958771 | NCBI WGS metagenome assembly JAEEGK01 (sample SAMN16246547, study PRJNA631951) | gut metagenome | biome: gut microbiome; feature: rumen; material: SC-attached | host: Bos | place: Iran: Karaj | collected 2018-10 | reverse complement strand
TATTTGATGGGCGAGTACAGCCTGCAGGCGAAGTTTGTGAGCAACTGCAAGTTTGAGATACAGGAGCGGCTGGGAAAGGCGCTTTTGCAGAAACCCTATTCGTATTACCTGAACAAAAATTCTTCCGAGATGCACCGTCTGCTGATTTCGGATCTGAACAGGGTGTTCGAGGTGCTCCAGCAGGTGCTGGGGATGCTGACGGACTTGGTGGTGGCGGTGATTTTACTGGTCACACTGTTTGTGATTGACCCGCTGATGAGCTTTTGCGTGCTGCTGATTATTTCGTTAACCGTTTATATTATTGGCTGTGTGATAAGGCCCAGGTTGGATGCGGCAGGGGGCCTTGTCTGGGAAAACGAACGTATCCGCAGCCGCTGGGTGAGCCAGGGCTTTTCCGGCATCAAAGAGATTAAGCATATGCATACGGAGCCCTTTGTTCTTGGCAAGATCTGCGAAAATAGCAAGAAGATTTGTGAAGGGGAAAGAGTGCGGCAGGTGTTAAACAATATTCCCCGCATTGTGATTGAGACGGCCTGTGTGTGCGGTATGCTGGGGGTTCTGGTGCTGCTGATGTGTATGGGGAAGACACTGGAGTCTCTGCTTCCGGTGGTGAGCGCTTTCGCTATGGTGGCGATTAAACTGATGCCTGCTGCCAACCGGTTTACTTCTACGGTTGCTACGGTTACTTACAATATACCGGTGTTTCGTAATATTGTGGAGCTCTTAAAAGAAATGGCAAAGGATGAGGAGATGCCGAAACCAGTCCGGTACAAGATGCTGTCCCGGAATGGCGAAGAGAAATATGCTATTGTGTTTGACCGTGTGACTTATACATATCCCGGCACGGACCGTGTGATTTTGCAGGATGTTTCTTTTAAAGCAGAACACGGTAAGATGATTGGCATCAGCGGGGTGTCCGGCGCCGGAAAAACGACTTTTGCAGATTTGATGTTGGGGCTTTTGGAACCTGATTCCGGGGAAGTTGTGATCTACAGTAACAGTATTGGCTACATTCCCCAGTTCACCTTTATGCTGGATGACACGGTCCGGGCCAACGTAGCTTTTGCGGTGGAAAGTTCGGAAATTGATGACGCGCTGGTTTGGGAATGCCTGGATGAGGCGCAGATTGCTGAGTATTTCCGTTCCCTACCCGATGGGTTGGATACCCGGGTGGGAGAGCGGGGCATCCGGCTGTCCGGCGGGCAGGTTCAGCGTATCGGCATTGCCCGCGCATTGTATCGTAAACCGGATGTTTTAGTCTTTGACGAAGCTACTTCCGCCCTGGACCTGCAAACAGAGGTTGCTATTATTGAAGCGGTGAACCGGCTGCACGGCAAAAAGACTATGGTCATCATTGCCCATAAGTCTGGTGTGCTGGCCGATTGCGATATTACGTACAAAGTGGTTGATGGGAAGTTGGTTTAGCTATCGTATTAATTTAATAGGAGCGGCACTTACTGGAAATGAGTAGAACCGCATCTAAATGTTTAAATATAATTTTAATTAGGAAGATACTATGCCGGTAATATCTGTCATCATACCCGTTTATAATGCGGAAAAATATATTGCCAAATGTCTGGATTCAGTGTTGGCATCTACGTTATCAGATATAGAAGTGATTTGTGTGGATGACGGATCCACGGATGATTCGCTTAGTATATTGAAACAATATAAAAGCAGGGATGTACGGGTTAAAGTTTTACATCAGAAAAATTCACATGCCGGCGTGGCAAGAAATACCGGTCTTGAGGCTGCACAGGGTGAATATGTGCATTTTCTGGATGTGGATGACTGGATTGATGCAACAGCCTATGTAAAATGGATACAGCTGGCAAAAGAAAGCAGTGCTGATGTGTGCGCATGCATGGCCTATACAATTGATATAGAGAGTGGTAAGTGTATTCCGAACTCGTATTATGCGTTAAGGCAGAATAAATATTTGCATGTTACCAACTTTGAGGAAGAACCGAAAAAACTGATATATGATTTGGCTGTTGTTCCATGGAATAAAATATACTTGCGGAAATTTTTGCTTGATAATAAAATTCGTTTTGACAATTTAATTTGTGCTAATGACCGTAGTTTTTATTATACTGTCATTTACAAGGCGCAACGTGTTGCAATGGTTCGGGAGTACTGGATTTATCATAGGGTAAATAACAATTCTTCTCTGTCCGGTAGAGTTACAAGGCTGATCCATTTTGATGTTCACTTCCGGTCTTTTGAAATTATCTGGAAGGTGATGGAGAAGGCAGATGTACACATCAAGAAAATGGTTTTAGATGTCCATATTGATAATAGTATTTATTTTTACCGAAAAGCCATCGGTGGAGAGCATGAAAAACCAACTCGAAAGGCGTTATATAATTTTTGGAAAGATTATATTCCGATATTAGGAGTTAAGGTGTTTGCTACAAACTGGTTTCCGCATTATATGAGAATAATAAGTGAACTAAAGGCGTCAAATGTTGATGTTGAAAATTACTGGTATTACAAAATAGGCGAAGTAACAATGTTTATCCCTATAATAATTTGCAGAGTGATACGCTGCTGGAAACGAAATGGATTTATATATACGCTGCGTCGTTGCCGGGAGAAGATAAAAGGCTTTCCCACTGAACAATAGATACGAACAAAGTGAAGTGAGGTTCTAAGATATTTTTCAATTGGATTAAAAGCGAATCATTCTGTTCACTTAAAATCAAAACGGAGGAGAAGAAGCGTGTCATCAAAGATTTCTTTATGTTTTATCTGTGATGAGTATTATGTAATGCCTACTGCTGTCGCTATTATATCTGTAATTTTGAATAAAGAAAATGACGTTTATTATGACATCTATTTAGTTACAAATAATCTTACAAGTGAATCTATAACTATATTAAAAAATATGGAAACAGAATCAGTTAAGATTGTTATTATAAATGCTGATAAAGGTGAGAAATTTGATAAATTTAAGATACCAGGTCATCATGTCACGCCTTCTGCCCTGCTTAAATTTGAATTACCGGAGCTGTTGCCAGATGAGTTAGATAAAATTCTATATTTAGACGGAGATGTTATTGTACAAAAAGATTTAACTGTGATATTTAATGAAAATATTGAAAATGTATATGCAGGTGTAGTTTCAAACGGACCGTTTCGCGCAAAGAGATTTAGTAATCGTTATAATATCAAGTGTACATTGTATTTTAATTCGGGGGTCTTATTGCTTAATCTTAAAAAGATGCGCGAAGACCGTATTTCTGAATTATTAATGGAATGTAAATATAGAAATGGTCGTAAAGACGGACTTATGGATCAGGATACGTTTAATCTGGTTTTTAGAGAAAAAGTTTCGTTATTACCATTTTATTATAACTTTCAATATCATCCGTGGCTTGATTTTGATGTTAAACAATTGGCAGAGCATTATGGTTTAAAAATGGTTGATTCAAAATATAGATGGATACCTGAAGCAGTTATTATCCATTATTCAATGCGAAAACCATGGAAATATTTTCATTATTTTGCTTCAGACATCTGGTTTCATTATTACTTATTGTCTCCGTATAAAAATGTTGCACTTAATCGGACGTTGCTGGATGAGGAAGGATACAGAACAGTTCGGATAGATATGAAAAATAATGGAACAGCAGATAACAAAGTTACGATTGAGCGGTGTACTGATGAAGTGGCACAAGTAGATTCGCCAGGCTGGTTTAAAGATGCAAGAGGTTCCGGAGTAGTTGTACATAGCACGAAAAGTAGCATTGAACTGGAAGCTAAGTGCCTTGGTGAGGGAAATATGGGACTATGGCTACGGGGTAAGGATTGTTACGATAATGCCGGGAAGCGTTATCCGGTATGGATTAATGTGACATGCTTTCGTGTAGACGGTAAAGAGGTGTTTAATAATCCGCATCTTATTTGTCATGACGAGCCGTTTGTATATAAATTGAAAGCAACAAATGGGCAGCTTGTTAGAATTTACGTGGAATGGCAGCCGGCAGTGGATATTATTGCAAAGGAACGGGAATCAAAATTAAAAAACATATTGCGGAAACTGAAAAGAAGCGCGGGAAGGGCTATAACGTTTATTCCGTGTAAGCTTAAGCGTTGGTTGGAGTTGTAGGGGAAAAAATACAAAAGGAGCTGCATCGTGGAAATATATTGTTATGGTTTTGTTTTAGATAAACAAGACCTGCCTGTACCTGACCGAAGTTATAAAATCGCTGTGGCGGGTGCCGGTTATGTTGGGCTGTCCCTTGCTGTACTGCTGGCGCAGCATAATGAGGTGACGGCGGTAGATATTGTTTCGGAAAAAGTGGACATGCTGAACCGGTATATTTCTCCGATTGAGGACGAATATATTGAAAAATACCTGGCGGAGGCGAAGGAAGGCAGGCGGAACCTAGACCTTGCTGCGACAATGGACGGAGCATCGGCTTACGCTGAAGCAGACTTTATTATCATTGCAGCTCCTACCGATTATGACCCAAAGAAGAATTTCTTTGACTGCTCTGCAGTGAAAGCGGTGCTGAAGTTGGTAAAGGAAAGTACCAAAGACAGGGAAGTCAAACCTGCTGTTGTCATTAAATCCACGGTTCCCGTAGGTTATACAAAACAAATCCGGGAAAAACTGCAAATGGATAACATCGTTTTCAGTCCGGAGTTTTTGCGGGAGTCCAAAGCGCTCTATGACAATCTGTATCCCAACCGCATTATTGTGGGTTGTGATGAAACTACAAAGGACGTTGCCCGCGTTTTTGCATCGCTTTTGTTGCAGGGAGCTGTCAGGAGTTCGGTGCCTGTATTGCTCATGGGCTACACGGAAGCGGAGGCGACCAAGCTGTTTGCCAACACGTATCTGGCCATGCGGGTCTCTTTTTTCAATGAACTGGATACCTATGCCGAAACGAAGGGCCTGGACACCGCTGCTATTATTAAAGGTATTTGTCTGGATCCCCGCATTGGGGATTACTACAACAATCCGTCCTTTGGTTACGGCGGTTATTGTCTGCCCAAGGATAGTAAACAGCTGCTGGCAAACTATCAGGATATACCGGAAAACCTGATCCGTTCCATCGTGGAAAGCAACCGCACCCGGAAAGATTATATTGCGGATAAAGTGCTGGAAATGGCTGAAAAGACAGAGCAGCAGGACATTGTGGTGGGTGTGTATCGCCTGACCATGAAGACCGGCTCCGATAATTTCCGGCAGTCTTCCATTCAGGGTGTAATGAAGCGGATTCGTTCAAAAGGTATTGCCGTCATTATCTATGAGCCTTCACTAAAAGACGGTTCTGTTTTCTTTGACTGCAAGGTGGTCAATGATATTGCAAGGTTTAAGAACCTGTGCAGTTGTATCGTTGCCAACCGGTACGATGAAATCCTTGACGATGTGCGGGATAAGGTGTATACCCGCGATCTGTTCAGGAGAGATTGATGGGGGATTCACACGCCAAATTTAAAACACCGGGTTCCGTTATTTCGGAATCGGGCTAAATCAAAGGTTTTGTTTGTGGATGTATCACAAGTTGTGGTGATTTGCTGTAGTTTTTGTGATATAATAAAAACAGTATCTCAATTATTATTGGGGTTCATTATTACTATGAAAATTTATGTTGTTACCTGTACATTTAATAATTCTCAGTCGTTAGTTGATGTTGCCTTTAAAACTTTGAAAGAGGCAAAAGCCTATGCAGCGGAATTGAACGGCGACAAAGACAAAGTGGTTGCCCGTTGCAAGGAGTTGATCGCTCTGCGGGACAGTGAGGCGATGGTCAAGTTTTTGGATACAGAGGGCAAGATTTCCTTTGAGGTTGTGGCTGCAGAGTTGAAATAATATATTTGCAGTATTTTGTTGGTAAACATAGGATGACTAAAGACAAACAAAATGCTGTACCGGCATTTTCCGTTATAGTGCCGGTTTACAATGCGGAAAACTATTTGAAAAAAACATTGCAAAGCATTCTGGATCAGACATTCTCGGATTTTGAACTGATTCTGGTTAATGATGGTTCCCAGGACCGGAGTCTGGCTGTTTGTGAAGATGTTGCTTCAACAGATGCCCGCATTATTGTTTTAAACAACGATGAAAACTGTGGAGCGGCAGAAGCCCGTAACCGGGGGATAGACATTGCCAGAGGAAACTTCCTTTGTTTTGTGGATGCCGACGATTATATAGAGCCGGATTTTTTGCGCCATTTTTATGATGCGTTTCAGGCGGATGATTGCGATTTTGTAAAATGTGGCGCCTATGAAGATTATTATGACGCAAACGAAAAGCAACTGTTTGCCAAATCCTGCGTTTTGCCTGACCAGGCTTTCCGGGAAACGAAAAGCATTATAAATCAGGTCGTTGATATGGAACTGATACCCTTGTTCGGATATAATTGGAACAGCTGTTATAAGATGGAAATTATAAAAGAAAGCAAATTGCGATTTGACGGAACGCTGAAGGTGCATGAAGATTTCGTGTTTAATATGGACTATCTGCCCTTTGTCAGAAAAATGCGCTGTCTTTCGTACTGCGGTTACCATTATATTAAACGAGAAGGTAACAGTTTAAGTTGTCAAAATGAAAATTACAACTTAAATATACGTCTGTTGAAAGTACGCAGTTTTCTTTCCTTGCTTAAAAATCAACAGAATGAAACACAGGAGAATCTGGATAAGGTCTACTGGATGTTTACCCGGTTTACGTTTTCGGCTTTGGAATCGGGGATTTCAATGGACACGATACGCAAAGAGAAAATTTTTGCCGATTTCAGAAAGCATAGTTTTGGCCCGATGGGATTCAAGAAAAAAATGCTGACTGGTATCCTGCAAAGCAATCGTGCATTTTTGATTAAAACGGCGGTTTGGCTGATGCGAATTGTTAAACAACATTTTCGCTATCTTTTTGCAAAGATAAAAAGGTAAAACGAAAAGAGGATTAAGGGATAGAACATGAGAATTTTGATTACCGGTGGGGCCGGTTTTCTCGGCTCGGCGCTTTGTAAAAGACTGTTGCAGGAAGGTAATGAAGTCTGGTGCTTGGATAATTTTTGTACCGGGTACATGGAAAATATTGCAGATTTAGTTAAAAATCCGCGTTTTCATCTTTTGCAGCAGGATATTATTGAACCTGTAGATATTCCGGTAGATCAGGTTTATAATCTTGCCTGTCCGGCCAGTCCTGTCCATTATCAGGAGGAACCGATTCATACTGCGAAAACCTGTTTTCTTGGCGCCCTTAATGCGCTGGAACTGACAAAAAAGTACAATGCTGTGATTCTGCAGACAAGTACCAGTGAGATTTACGGGGATCCTTTAGTTCATCCCCAGACGGAAGATTATAAAGGAAACGTAAATCCAATCGGTATTCGCTCCTGTTATGATGAGGGTAAACGGATTGCTGAGACATTGTTCTTTGACTATGCCCGGCAATACGGGACTCAGATCCGGGTCGTCCGCATTTTTAACACATATGGCCCGGGGATGGAACCTAACGACGGACGGGTGGTTTCCAACTTTATCCTTCAGGCGCTGAAGGGTGAAAGCATTACAATTTACGGTGACGGCAGCCAGACCCGGTGCTTCTGCTATGTTGATGACATGATAGAAGCCCTCGTCCGGATGATGAATAATCCGACGGGATTTGCAGGCCCGGTGAATCTGGGGAATCCTGTAGAAATAACAGTAAAGGATCTGGCGGAAAACGTGATCCGGTTAACCGGCTCCGCTTCTGCTTTGGAATACCGTGACCTTCCCCAGGATGACCCTGTGCGGCGCAGGCCGGATATTTCCCTGGCGAAAAAGGTGCTGGGTTGGGAACCGAAAATTTCGCTGGAAGAAGGTCTGCAAAAAACAATTTTGTATTTTAAAGAGACGCTGCTTAAATGAGTTTGTGCGATGGCTCCGGGTCAGCGTGCAAACGAATTAAACAGTGTTTCCTTAAAGAAGTTCTAAAAGCAAAAAGCGATTGAGGCTAATAATTGAGGCAAGGCTATTAATGACTACAGAAAATTTATTGCTGCAAAAAGAGAAAGTTTTTTTCTTGCAAATTCTGGCAGATCATTTGAATAAAAGGGCGACTGCAGTACCGGAAAATTTGAACTGGTCTGTTCTGGATAAAATTGGACAGGATCAAGAGCTGAGTGGCATTATATATCATCAGTGCAAAAACAGGATTGCTCAGTCTGATTTGCCGGCGGAAGTAAAAAAGAAGTGGAAACAGGGGTGCTTTTATAATATTTTTTTGTATTCTAAACGTCTGGCGCTTCTGAATCAAATAGATGCAGAATTTCAAAAGGAGAACATCCCGTATCTTATTTTTAAGGGTACTGAAGCAGCAATATTTTACCCTGCACCTGCCCAAAGAACAATGGGAGATTTGGATTTGTTAGTTCATCCGGAGGACAAACAGCGAGCCTGTGAAGCATTGGTCAGTTTGGGCTTCAAAATTATATCTCAAACTCCTGGCGAGTGGATTATTGCTAAAAACGAAATGGTGATAGAACTGCATCACAGACTGATTTATGCCCATAGTGTTGAATTGGAATCCATTCAGGCCTGGGGAGACAGGGCTTGGGAATACGCAATAGTACAAAACGGTAAAATGCAGCGTAAACTTGATTTGACTTATCACCTGGTATATATTTTGCTCCATTTAAGAAAACATTTGTTAGAACAAGGCGTTGGCTTTCGTCAGTTTATGGATGTGGCAGTGCTTGCTGCACAACCGGATATTAATTGGCAGCAGGCAGAATTGTGGTTTAAAGAATTAAATCTGGAAAAATTTTCTCAGACATGTTTTGCGTTTTGTGAGCAGTGGTTTAACGTACAAGTACCCATCTGCAGGTTAGAACTGGATGAAGAGTTTTATAGCAGTTTTACAGAAAAAGTTTTTGTTGGCGGCTTATTTGGGTCAAATGACGAAGAGAATAAAGAAAATCCTATTTTTAATAAAATGCATTATAAAAAAACCTCTGGCTCAAGTATACGTGTTTTTTTGCGGCATGCATTTTTGCCATATGAAGAAATGCGCGCACTGCCTTACTGTTATTTCCTGAATGGAAGACCGTATTTATTGCTGCTTGCCTGGTGTTGGAGATTTATATATAAAATCGGAACAGGAAACCTGGTGCCTCTTTTAAAAGGTGCTTATGGTAAGGAAACAATTAAGAAAAAGGAAGATATGCTGTCAAATTGGGGACTGTAGTTAATTTGGCAGGTATAGGAGAAAGGCTAATGGATATAATAGGAAAGGCATCTGTTTTCAAATCAAAAAGAATAATTGTATCTATGACATCGTATCCACCCAGGATCCATAGTGCTGTCCTTGCTCTTAAATCGATTTATAAGCAGACAAAGTTACCGGACGAAGTTATCTTATGGCTGGCGGAGCCTGATTTTCCTAACAAGCTGGATGATTTGCCTGTAAATCTTCGGCGGCTTGCAGCAGAAAAAAATCTTTCCATCCGTTGGTGTGAAGAGGACCTGAAATCGCATAAAAAATATTTCTGGGCATTTAAAGAATATCCGGATGCTCTTATAATTACCGTTGACGACGATGTAGTGTATCCACCCCAGCGTATTGAAAATCTGTATCGTTCCTATTTACTTCATCCGGATGCTGTTTCTGCAGCAAGGGCCTGTTTAATACCTGTATCGCAGGATAGGGAAATCCCTTCTTGTAAATCATGGCCTATAGGTATAGACGCTTTTATTTCAAGACCTTCTTTACAGTTAAGTGCAATCGGGGATGGAGGTGTTTTATATCCGACAACGCTCTTTTCCGGTGTTCAGGATTTACTGGATATGGAAGTCATTAAGCGTACTTGTTTGTATGAGGATGATTTATGGCTGAAAGCGATGGAATCGTTGCCGGTATTCCGGTTGTTGTGGCAGAAGGATTTGAGTTTCTGATATATACGCCAAATTCACAAGAAATTGGCTTGTATCATGAGAATTGGGAAAAAGGTAGAAGCGACAAACAATTATTACAGATACAGAAAGAAATAGATTATCGCTATGGGGACGGCTTTTTTCTAAAGAAGCTAACGGATCCCACTATAGGTGAACATTTAGTGGGTGTTAAAGTGTTAGCTGATTTGATAATACATTATCAAAATAAAGTTAAAAATTTAAAAAGGGATTATATGTTAAAAGCGTTAAGAATAAGCAATAGTGATTAAAATTATTATACTTTTAAGATTATAAGTAACGGCTAACGAACTGTCATATTAATTGTGATGGGAGTATGGTATGGAGCCTTTGATTTCTGTGATAGTGGTAACCTATAATCGTGCACATTTTCTTAAGGATGCCCTGGACAGCATAGTAGGACAAACATTCAAGGATTATGAAATCATTTTAGTAGATGACGGTTCTACGGATAACACAAAGGAGATAGTGGGCCAGTATAAAGGAATTCATTATATATATCAGGAGCACGCAGGTATTTCCAAAGCACGTAATACAGCCATTAAAGCCGCCAGGGGGAAATGGATTGCCACCCTTGATTCGGATGATATGTGGAAAGAGGAGAAATTGCAGAAACAGGTAGCCTATTTAGAGGCTCATCCTGATTGCCGGATTGTGTTTACCGCATTTCATAACTATACCGATATTCCGATAGATGAACTTAACAAACAACAAAACAATCTTATGCAAACATCAGGAGATAAGCGTTATTTGCCGAGTGCGTTAATAGATGCTAAACTGTTTGATGAAATCGGGTTGTATGATGAAGCGAAGGTCTGGGGCGAGGATATTGACTGGGTTTTTCGACTTAGCTTTTTTAAGGTAGAAATGGGGCACTACATAAATGAGGTTCTCTATTTACGTAAGGTCCACGGCTCGAATATCTCTGTTACAACTAAAGAAATTAGCAATTTGGAATTTTGGAAGATGGTAATAGAGGCTTATAGAAAAACTAAAAAGCAGGTAATTTTAAAAAATAAATGAAGGAGGATTTGACATGTACAAATTAAATGAAGAAAAGATGTTTTATGATTATGCAGACGGACAGGCTGTGGTGATTAATTACCAAACCGGTATGTATTACGGAATGGGTTTGCTGGCCTCTGCCATTCTGGATCGTATCATAGCCGGAAAGAATGTTGATGAAATTTTAACCGCAGTCAAAGCGTTGCCCCAGTGCCCTCCTGATATTGCAGAGCGTGTACATAACTTTGTCGCGGAATTATTGGATAAAGAAATCATTGTATGCGGTCCTTCCGTTTCCGGGGGAGCGGAACCGCTGGCAAAGGAAATTGCAGAAGACGGTTTTGATTTAAAATTGGATATGTTCGCGGAGATGTCGGATTTGCTGCTGGCCGACCCGGTGCATGATGTTGATATGAATGTAGGCTGGCCGAAATTGAAGGATAAGTAACGGCTAACGAACTGTCATATTAATTGTGATGGGAGTATGGTATGGATCCTTTGATTTCTGTAATCGTGGTAACCTATAATCGTGCTCATTTTCTAAAAGATGCCTTAGACAGTATACAAAGACAGACGTTCAGGGATTATGAAATCATTCTTGTGGATGACGGTTCTACAGATAACACGAAAGAAATAGCGGAAAAATACGAGAGCGTTCATTATATTTTTCAGGAGCATGGTGGCATTTCCAAAGCACGTAACACAGCAGTTACAGCTGCAAAGGGAAAATGATTGCATTTCTTGATTCGGATGACATGTGGAAAGAGGATAAATTGCAGAAGCAGGTGGCCTATTTGGCGGCGCATCCGTATTGTCGTATTGTATATACAGCAGTTCATAATTTCACAGATATTTCAGAAAGCGAAATGAACGAGCGGCAAAAAGAACTGTTAAATTCTGAAATGGACAGGTGTTTGCCAAGTGCGTTGATAGATGTCAGGTTGTTTCATGAAATTGGCATGTTTGATGAAGACATGCCATATGGTGAAGATACGGACTGGAATCTGCGCCTCCGGTTTTTTAAGGTAGATATAGTGCACTGTCTGGAAGAAGCTCTTTATCTGCGTAGAATTCACGGTTCAAATATCTCAAATACTACTAAAAAAGTTAGTAATATGGAATTTTGGAAAATGGTATTAGACTCTTATAGAAAAACAAAAAGACCAGGGAAAGAATTAACAAAGTGAATGAAAATAAATCGAGTTATATCAATTTCGGGAAGGAGGCAAGCTAAACATGACCCCTTTAATTTCAATAATTATGGCTACCTATAATCGTGCCGCTTATATTGAAGAAGCGTTGGAGAGCATAAAAAGACAGACGTTCCGGGATTTTGAAATTATTGTGGTAGATGATGGCTCTACAGACGACACACGGGAAATTATGAAGAAATACGAAGATGCCCGTTATATTTATCTGGATCATGTTGGCATTGCCGGGGCACGTAATACTGCGGTTAAAGTTGCAAGGGGCAAGTGGATCGCGTTTCTTGATTCCGATGATCTGTGGATGGAAGACAAGCTGCAAAAGCAGGTGGATTTTTTAGCGACACATCCTGATTGCCGTATTGTGTATACGGAGTTCAAAAACTTTACCAATATTCCGGAAAATGAACTTGACGAGCGACAAAAAGAACTTTTGCAAACGGACGATATAAAATGGTATTTACCAAGCGCATTGGTAGATGCCAGGCTGTTTGGAGAGGTTGGTCTGTTTGATAAAACCTGGGAGCCAAATGATGATACAGAATGGAATTTCCGTCTAAAATTTTACAATATAAATATGGAACACTGTATTTATGAAATTCTTTATTTTCGCAGGGTTCACGTTTCCAATATTTCGAATGTCAGAAGAGAACTCTACAGTTCGGATATAAGGGATTTGGCTCTGGATGCGTACCGAAAAGTCAGGAAAATGAGGAAATAATTGAAGGGTATGTAAGCCTGCAATGAATTCTAGAAGATAAGGTGGAAGTTATGGATCCTTTGATTTCTGTAATCGTGGTAACCTATAATCGTGCTCATTTTCTAAAAGATGCCTTAGACAGTATACAAAGACAGACGTTCAGGGATTATGAAATCATTCTTGTGGATGATGGTTCTACGGATAACACGAAAGAAATTGTGAAGAAGTACGAGGGAATCCGTTACATTTATCAGGCGCACGGAGGCATATCCAAAGCGCGAAATACAGCCATTAAAGCGGCTAAGGGAAAGTGGATTGCTACCCTTGATTCCGATGATCTGTGGAAAGAGGGTAAACTTCAGAAACAGGTAGATTATTTACGGGCGCATCCGGAATGCCGCATTGTTTATACAATTTACAAGAACTTTACCGATATTCCGGAAGATGAGCTAAATGAACAGCAAAAAGATCTGTTACAAACAGTTATAAATTGGGATTTGCCGACTGCGCTGATAGATGCCAGACTGTTTGATGAAATTGGCTTGTTCGATGAAAATTTGGAATATAGTGAAGACATGGACTGGAATTTAAGGCTTAAATTTTATAAGGTAGATAAGAGTCACTGCATAGAGGAAGTTCTTTATTTGCGCAGGGTTCACGGTTCCAATATAACGCATAGCCAAAAAAAATTTTGTAGTACAGATATGCTGAATTTGGCTATCAATGCATATAGAAAAGTAAGAAAAGTAAGGAATGGCTTGGGAAAATGAAAAGGAGTTCTTATAAAAATGTTTACAAAAGTAATCAAAGCATCTGTCATTATTCCCTGCTATAATGCTGGCTCCTATTTAGTGCAGGCGGTGTTTTCTGTAAGGAAACAGCAGGCGAGTTTTCCTTTAACTACGGAAATTATTGTGATTGATGACGGTTCTACGGATGGCAGTGTGGAGCGGTTGGAGAGTTCAGTTGCTGCAAGGTCTATAGGGTCTGTCTTAAAGATTTTGCATCAGGATCATCAGGGTGCGTCAGCGGCCCGTAACTATGGTATAAAGGAAGCGACAGGGGATTATCTTCTGTTTTTGGACGCAGATGATGTATTGATGCCCGACGCCATCGAATCTTTGTATCAGGGTCTTTTACAAAATGAAGGCGCAGTGATTGTGTTAGGCATGGCAGAAGAGTTTATTTCAGAAGAATTGGATGCAAAAACTGCCGGCGAACTGATTAAGAAAAAGGTGCCTTTCGGCGCGTTTCTTTCAGGTTGCTGCTTGGGGAAAAAGGAAGCGCTGCTGAAAGTAGGTTATTTCGACCCAAATCTGAAAAGCGGCGGAGAAACGGTAGACTGGCTGGTACGCATGCGGAGTACCGGGTTAAAAACGGTGCAGTTGAATGTGATAACGGTACGCAGAAGGATTCATTTAACAAATACCGGCAGAGTTCTTATGCAGGGTCAGATGCAGGATTATGCTTCCATCATCAGAAAACGGCTGCTGGCACAGCGGATGAGCAATAAAAAATAAATGTATATTTAATTGAAGGGTCTGTTTTTCAGATTGGAGATGAAAGAGTTGAACTTTTCTAAAGCAGAAAATCTTTCTGATTATTTTGTAGTACTGGATGAACGATTGCAGAAAATCTTGCCTGAAAGGGTTAGTGTGCTTGCTCATATAGCCGGTTATATGGTACGTTTGGTTTTTCCAAATGTTGATTATGCTAGATATGTAATACCGGATATGTTTGTACAACCCGATAATGGTGTTTCAGTTGATGCAACATTTATTTGGTGGGAAGATGATATTTTTCCTTATCAACTGCACAATTTTGCTCATTTAAAAAATTTTGCACAATTTAATGAAAACTTTTCTAAGGCGGCGGATGATTGTGGATATATTGAAATAATATGGGATGAACTGAGAGCAGAAGATCGTCTGAAAAATAAATATTATCTGTTGTCAAATCCCGCTACAGATGTGAAATGGCCCATTGCCAACCATCCTTTTGCAAGAGTTATTTTTTTATGGGCGCAACGGCATGAGCTTTTAATGTTGCATGCGGCTGCTGTTGGCAAAGATGGACATGGAGTTCTGATAGTAGGGCACGGAGGAACGGGGAAAAGTACACTTGCCTGTTCCTGCCTGGCAGATGGATTTGAATTTGTTTCTGATGATTATTGTCTGCTAAGTGCTACTGATTCTCACATCGTGTATCCGATTTATACGAATGTTTCATTAAATCCGTATTCCATTTCCAAATTGCCTATGTTTAAGCCTTTTGAAATTCTGCCAATGCAGGAAGAAAAGGGAGCTTTTACAGTAAGTGAAAGTCTGATTAAATCTGGTTTGCCTGTAGAGGCTATTATTTTTCCGCGGATTACAGACAATTCAGAACCTGAGATTACAACGGATAAATCCAGCAAAGCATTAGTACAGGTTATTTATTCCACTAATAAACAACTGGGTTGTGTGTTTGATGCTACATTTGTCAAAAAACTGTCGCAGCGCTTGTGGGGTATGCCGGTGTATCGGTTTAGCTTAACGCAAGATTTGCATAAAAACTGTCAGTATTTAAAAAAGTGGATAAGGGATTTACCGTGTACAAATTAAAACAAAGCAAAAATGTTCTATGTAACTTACAAGAATCTGAAGTCTGCCAACACTGTTGTGAAGGAGAAAACGTATGGATCCGTTGATTTCCGTAATTGTAGTGACCTATAACCGTGCCCATTTTCTTAAGGATGCCCTGGAGAGCATACAAAAACAGACGTTTAAGGATTATGAAGTAATTCTTGTGGATGACGGTTCTACGGATAACACGAAAGAAATTGCAGAGGAATATGAAGGAATCCGTTACATTTATCAGGAACATAGTGGTATTTCCAAGGCACGGAACACTGCTCTTAAAGCAGCGAAGGGAAAGTGGATTGCCACCCTTGACTCGGATGATTTATGGAAGAAAGATAAATTGCGGAAGCAGATAGATTATGTACGGACTCATCCGGATTGCCGCATAGTATTTACGTTATTCAGAAATTTTACGGATATTCCGGAAGACAAGTTGGATGAGCAGCAGCAGACTCTTTTGCAAACCGTTATAGACTGGTGTTTACCAACTGCATTGATAGATATCAGTCTGTTTGATGAGATAGGACAATTTGACGAGGCTATGGAATTTAGTGAAGATACAGACTGGATTTTCCGCCTGAAATTTTATAGGATCAACGTAGAGCACTGTGTGGACGAAGTTCTATATTTACGCAGGATACATACTTCCAACATCTCAACTTCCCAAAAAGATGTTTATGATGAAGAATTGCGAAAAATAGTTATTGATGCTTATAGAAAACTGAGAAGGGCGAGAAAAACGTAATTATCGATATTATGACAGAAACATATGAAAATACTCTGCAAACCATACTGGACAATTTAAGTATAGATCATACTGTTACAGGAGATCTGCTGGATTTGCACTTTAATGATGGCATAACACCGGATTTGTTAAGGGCGTTTTTTGCAAAATATGATATTGAAACGTTGGATTATCGTAGTGTATGGCTGGCAAGTAAACTGGCAAGCCGGTTGCATTATGTGGGGGTTCCGAAAGAACAGGCTCCGCGTATCAAGGGGATAGTAAAACAATTTACGGTTAAAAACGGCAGAGGGTTATGTGAATTAACTGGTATATTAGAAGCTTTTAGTAAAAAGAGTATTGATGTTCTGTTATTAAACGGAACCGCTATAAAAACATTTTATCAGCCGGAAGAAGCACGTTACCGGAGCGACATTGAAATATTGGTGCATCCTGAAGATGTTACAAAAGCAGAAATAATTTTAGAAGAACAGGGTTTTAGTTTGCATGGCAAATCCTGGGAGCAGAATGTTTATGTAAAGAATGATGTCAGAGTCGCTGTGAATAGTGTGTATCTCCGTGCAATTATACTGACAGGAGATCGCGCGGATATCTGGCAAAATTCTCTGGAAATCAGCTGGCGTGGGAAAAAAGTGTTTGTCCCCTGTCCTGAAATGCTTCTGTTGATTTTTTTTGTTCAGGGCTTGGAAGTTTCCTGTTCACGTATATGTAACGGTTTGGATAATCACTTTGTGAATTTGTTTTTGGACAGCAAGTTCTTCTTAGAAACCCCTGTTTTGGATTGGGAAAAGTTTGTCGGACTTGCTAAGAAAAGTAAACTTACGTTGCATGCCCGTTTGATGCTTGATGTTTTATGCCGGTTGTATCCGGGCCTGGCTCCGGAAGGAGTGGCATACGCGTTACCGTTCACGGATTATGATATTGCGAATGTACAGAAATTAATTTCATACAATATTGCTAAAAAACGGATGGCGGATGCCAAAATCCGTCGTGATCGTAAAGATTATTATTTGAACAGATGTATTTCTTTATGGAACCTGAATTGCTACTATGGCAATCGTGATTCTGTTTTTTCTAATATGATTGATTTTCCGCAGTTTTTTTCCGTGTGGAACAATAATGGCGAACAGAAAGGGTTGTTATCTAAATTTGGGAGTTATAATAAATGAAAGTATCTGTTAAAAAAACAATCCTTTATTTTTCACCCCATCAGGATGATGAACTCCTGTCCATGGGCATTGATATCTGCAAATCCATAAGCGAGGGGCATAACGTTCATGTTATTTTGTGTACAGACGGCTCTAAGTGTACGGTCAGGCAAGAACTGGCAAATGGGAAAAAATGCGATAAGTGCCATGGATTCCATACCTATCAGTTGACGGAGGAAGATTTAACAACTGCCAGAGATAAGGAGTTCCGTGAAAGTTGCAGGGCATTAGGGGTTGAAGACGGCCATGTGCATATTCTGAAACAACGTTTTATTGACGGGAAGCTGACCGTTTGCGACAGTAAGAAGACCATATTGCACTATCTTAACGCAATGGGTCCGGATTGTGTCGTATGCACATTGGACCCCAATCTTGAAAACAACTGGCAGCACCGCGACCATAAAGGGCTGGGCTATGCTGCGGCAGAACTGTTTAACGAAGGCTATATCCGTGAACTCCGCTTATTTACAGAGCCGTATTATGCAGAGCTCTTTTACCATAAAATGGATTTTATCCGGGGAGAATGCAGAGTGGCGATTGCTGCTGCAACAGCTTTGGTACAGGAAAAGATGCAGAAAGCCTTAAAAGCGTATTCCCATTGGGACCCGGAGGCCGGTCGCTACGCGGTGGGGTATCACGATATAGCAGAAGCGTTTGACTCACTTCTGAAAAACGGGGCCTCGTACTGTCATATATGTAAACGGGAACCAGCTGTTCCTGAACCGGAGGTCAGTATATGTAGGGAGCTGATTGTATCACTGAATTCGAATCCGGGCAGGCTCAACAGCGCCGTTAAAACGCTTTCTACCGTTTATGAGCAGAGCCTTACCCCGGACGTGGTTATTTTATGGCTGGCATCTGCAGCTTTTCCCAATAGGGAGAAAGACCTGCCGGATGAGCTTATAAAAATGACAGAGGAAAACGGTCTTTCGATTCGGTGGTACGGGAGCGATATGAAGACCCGTGACAAATACTTATGGGCCGTTAATGCAAACCCGGATGCGTTTGTAATTGCTGTTGACGACGACATGTTATGCCACAATCAGTTTATCGAAGACCTGTATCATTCGTATCTTTTTTATCTGCAGGAGTTTTCGGATGCCCGGATATGTTTTGCACCAATATCGGTTATTAGGGGTTTCTTGTTGCATGAAGATGATTTATACAAGATCGTTACTTACTGCAAGAATGAAGTCAGTTTTCTGAAGAATCTGCAGGATAAATACCGGAAGCAACAGGATGATTTAAAAACGAAACATAAAATAATTGTACGGCTGGCAAAGGAAATCGGGAAATTGCAACGGGAACTGAACGATATTAAAACAAGATAATCATTTATAAAGAGAGCGTTTTATGTGGAAGAAATACCTTACCCCATCAGCGTACATCCGGTTTATGAAACGCGTCTTTCTGCGTTTAGAAATGGCAGCGCTGCTGAGAAAACGAAAACTGCGGCGTGTAATGGATAACGGCATAGTATTTTCCCATGAATCCGGTCTTTACGTGGAACGGTCCCTGAAAGTACATATGAAGGCGCCGGAAGGGTATACGATAGCGTTTACCACGAACGGAACAACACCTTCCGAAAAAGATGCCAGCGGCAAGTCTGAACTGGAAGTTACATTAAACCGCAACATGTCCGGATATCTTGTGGATCATAGGAATCTGATCCTGTGTCCAGAATTGGGAAAGTCCGTTTTATGTCAGGATGACAGCCTGCCTGCCGGTGTTGTATTGAATACAGCCCTGGTTGACAGCAAAGGCAGAGTCAGCGATAAAGTGCAGTCGAATGTGTATTTTTTAGAAGCAGATTTTGTCAAAAGATTTCCAAATTGCCTGATTGTTTCGGTTATTACAGATCCCCGGGACCTGCTGGATTACAAAACGGGTATTTATGTTTCCGGTGCTATATTTGACGCATGGAAAAATACAGAAGAAGGTAAAATGGTTATAGCCCAAAAGGATGAGTGGTGGGCTAATACGAACTCAACCCAACGGGGGAAGTATTGGGAAAGACCCTGTCAGGTTCAGTTTTTTAGCAGTGGTTCATCGAAGCCGGATATGGTACTGAATGCAGGGATGCGGATATTTGGCGGCACTTCCCGGTTGATGAATCAGAAATCGTTTAAGGTGTGTTTCCGGAAGAAGTACGGTTGCGCACTGCTTCCGTTCGCATTATTTGATAAACCGGGTGAGTATAAGACATTTGCGTTACGAAACGGAGATATAGAACGCCTCAAGTTCAGGGATGCATTTCTTCAGGACCTGGCCAGGGGAGGAAATTATACGGTATTGGATTCCCGTCCGGCAGTATTGTTTTTAAACGGAGAATACTGGGGTCCCTATTCGCTGAATGAAATCATCTCAGGCAAAATGATGGAGAAACGGTTTGGAGTTGACAAGAATAATGTAGTTGTCATCAAGGAATTGAGAGTTAAAGTGGGGAGAAAGGAAGATATAAAGCTTTATAAAGAATTGCAGGCTTTTGCAGATAAGGATCTGACAGACCCTACAGTATACCGGCGGTTCTGCGACACGGTAGATATCCGTTCCATGGCAGATTTTTTTGCATTGCGGATCTATATTGGTGACGTCGACTGGGATACTGCTCATAACCATATTCTCTGGCGGACTAAAGACACATCCTATAATGGCGGGCGGTGGCAGTTTATCGTCCATGATACAGATGATAGTTCAGGATGCTGGGGTTTAGAAAAATATGCTCCTGTAACGGATCATTTCCGACAGGCAATCAAGAATTTTCCGGTTTTCAGGGCAGCTCTCAGGAATAACGAATTCTACATGTTATTTTTGGAAGCAATTAAAAGAATCGGTTCAGAAAACTACGAGTTTTCCCGTGTGCAGGCTAAAATGGATTATTATGATAAAACCTGGTCGCCGCTCATGCCGGACTTCTATAAGCGTTTCGGGGGCAACTTTCGGAGGCGGGATATTTTCATTAAATTAACATTAGATTTCTTCCGTAAAAGATATAATTATATTATACCGATGGTAGAAAGCTGGAAACCGTAAGGCTTTGATATGATTATTCATATGCTTTAAAAAATATATAAATAATTTAATCAATGATTGGTTAAAACACTAGGAAAATAATGAAATACGATCATAACAACGAAAGTAACAACTACATATGTATTTCTCCAGACAGAGCCTGGACAGATCTGCGACTGGGCGAAGTGTGGCGGTATAGGGATCTGATTTTTCTGTTTACGAAACGCTCATTTGTTCTTACCTATGCCCAGACAGTTCTGGGACCTCTCTGGCTGTTTTTAAAGCCGTTTCTTACCAGTATTATGTTTACACTGGTGTTTGGCTATATTGCGGGAATCCAGACAGACGGCGTTCCTAAATTTTTGTTTTTCCTTTGCGGTACGGCGGTCTGGAATTTTTATTCAGCTTGTGTCAGTGATAATGCCAGGACATTTATTGATAATGCATCACTGTTCGGCAAAGTGTATTTTCCCCGGCTGACTGTACCGATTTCCAGGGTAGCTGCTATGCTGATCCGTTTTCTGATCCAGATTTCCATGGTGCTTATAGTACTGTTTTATTATTGTTTAAAAGGAAATGTCAGCCCCCGCTTTGAACTGTGGATCGTCCTTCCGTTCCTGCTTTTGCAGCTGGGCCTCATGGGGATGGGGGTTGGTATTATTATTTCCAGTTTGACCACGAAATACAGGGATCTTTCTGTACTGGTTGAATTTGGTGTACAGCTTTGGATGTACGGGACGCCGGTGGTGTATCCCCTGTCCCAGCTGCCGCAAGGTTGGATGCGTACAGCAGCGTTGTGTAACCCGGTTACTGCGCCGGTAGAGTTATTCCGGTTCATTTTGCTGGGCGAAGGTTTGTTCATTCCGGTTTCTTATCTTTGGAGTCTGGGATTTACAGTTCTTGTGACGGTTTTGGGTATGGTTGTTTTTAACCATGTGGAAAAGACATTTTTGGATACGGTTTGATGTTTATTGCATAATAAACACACCTTTCTTTAAAAAGGGCTTGCAAAAAAACAGGTTTACTATTTATGGATAACAGATGTGCAGAGATGCAAAAGGCCGGGCTGGCCATCCGCATCAGGGGCTTAAAAAAAGAATACCGTCTGGGACAGATAGGCCGTACTACGCTGCAGAAAGAGCTGAAACGCTGGTGGGCAAGGAAACGTGGTTTGGAAGACCCCTATTCTAAAATCGGGCTACACGGAAGCGGAGGCGACCAAGCTGTTTGCCAACACGTATCTGGCCATGCGGGTCTCTTTTTTCAATGAACTGGATACCTATGCCGAAACGAAGGGCCTGGACACCGCTGCTATTATTAA
>JAEEGK010010187.1_pt1 | contig 21728 bp, 14 predicted proteins | sample 8958771 | NCBI WGS metagenome assembly JAEEGK01 (sample SAMN16246547, study PRJNA631951) | gut metagenome | biome: gut microbiome; feature: rumen; material: SC-attached | host: Bos | place: Iran: Karaj | collected 2018-10 | reverse complement strand
CTGGCAGTTCATATAATAGGCCTTCGTACCATGGATAACCAGAGGAAGGTGTTTTGCCGCCAATGACGCTGGCCGTTCTGAGCGCTCTTTGTTATATTCCTCCGGATTCTTGTAATAAAGCGTCTTCAAAACCGGGTATTCCACACAATTCACCTCCTATTCGTCTTTTTTCTTTTTGTAACCCTGCACTTACAGAAAGTATAGGCAAGTATATCACGTTTTATGCCGATTTCAAGCGCATTTCAAAAAGATTTTTCTTGCAAAGGAGGTCAAACGAATTTCGCAAAGCTCTTCACCCTGCGCGCCGACGGGCGGTATCAGGGCTACTGGAAGGACCGGGATGGCAGCCTACTCTATGAGGCCGGCGCTGGGGTTAGGTCATTTCTCACTTTGTCCGCTTTTCGACGCTCCGCTGAGTTCAACAATAATCCAACTCAAACGAGTACAAAAAAGGACCCTTGCTGTTCCGTAGCAGAAGCAGCAAGGGTGAAAACGATGTATTCTTTGGCAGTCTGCCGTTCGTGATCCCGCTCCCGCCGCTGCGCCCCTTTATATGACGCCGCTCGGTATCTGCTCCCGGCCTGCCATGGCCGGCGTCCGGAGGCTCAGGGCTAGGAGCGACTCCACCAGTTCCCGCTTTTCATTGAGGACGCAGCCCCCTGCGTGGTCCTCCAGCAGATGGCCGTTATCCCGAAGCGCCCGGAACAGCCGGGAGTTCAGGGCTTCCTTCAGGGAAGTATCCCTCACATTGGTATCCGAGTAGGGCGAGAAGGGGCAGGGCTCCGCACCGCCGTGGGAATTGATGTGGAAGAATCCCCGGCCCGCAGCCACGCAGCCGCCGGAGCTCTTTTCATCGCCGGGAAAGGAGACGTAGACCATCTCCGAAAGCTCCTGCCGCAGACGCCCGAGCTGCGCTTTCAGGTATTCCCGCTCCTCATCCCCCGGCGCCAGCTCGCGGCTCTCCTCTGTCACGGGGACAAATTCCACGAAGATCACGGCCTTGCAGCCCCGGTCAGAGAGTTCCCTCAAAAAGGCGTCCGAGGTGACCTCCCGGATATTCTGCGTCGTCACGGTGACGGAGGCCCCGAAGATCAGGCCTCTGGTATGCAGCTTGTCCATATTCCGGATGAGCAGTTCATAGATTCCTTTCCCCCGCCGGGAATCGGTGTTTTCCTTTCCGCCCTCGATGCTCATGACCGGCACAAGGTTGCGGCATTTATCGAAGAGCTCCAGGTATGTATCATCGATAAAGGTGCCGTTGGTGAAAATGGGAAACAGGATATTCTGACGCTTGCCGGCGGCTTGGATGATGTCTTTCCGCAGCATCGGTTCGCCGCCTGCCAGCAGGATAAAGCTGATGCCCAGCTCATCCGCTTCGCTGAAGACCCGCAGCCAGTCCTCGTCCGTCAGCTGCGCCGTCGGCTGGGCGTCCACCATCCCATGGTTGCAGCGGGAATAGCAGCCGGCACAATGAAGGTTGCACTGGCTTGTGATGCTGGCGATCAGGAAGGAGGGGATATGCTGCCCCTTGGCCTCGGCAGCCTTTCGTTTTTGGGAGGCGGCGGCAGAGGCGGCGGCGAATCTCAGCATGAAGGCGCTCTCCCTGGGGTTTTTCAGCGTCGCCTTGACCACGTCCGCCACGAAGCGCTCGATTCCATTGGACAGATATTCCTGCAGATCAAAGTTTTCTTCCATCCGTTTTCCTTTCCCGCAAATCCCGTCCTGCGCTGCGGATCGTTAGACCCGGCGCCCTGATGCAGAACGGCTGAACATTCCTTTTGCCCGGTAGCGGCGCTTCTCAGGTCGCTTCGTTTTGCGACTCTATATGCCATTGGATGAGCTCCAGCAGGATCGGCTGGAGCTTTTCGGATTTTTCGGACAGCTCGTATTCGACCCTGACCGGCACCTCCAGGTATTCACTGCGCACCACCAGCCCATCCCGCTCAAGCTCCTTCAGAGTCTGGGACAGCATGGTGTTGGAAATGCCCTGCACATTGTGCAGCAGCTCGTTATACCGGCTGGTGCCGTTGGCCGTCAGGGAGCAAAGGACCGGCAGCTTCCATTTGCCGCCGATCGTATCCATGGCCGCCTGCAGGACGCATTGCTCCGTGCAGGGGCAGTCATGCCGCTGTGACATTGATATCCCTCCACTCAGGAATTTCTTCCTTGCTACACATTTTTTCAGTTATTGACAGCTAACTGCCTCTTCGGTATCATCATAGCAGATACGGATTCCGTTGTAAAGCCTAAATTATGACCGGCTTCCGCGGAAATGAAATGGTGTCGATCGACACATAATAAACTGTAAAGAAAGGGAGACACAAACGACCATGCTGACCAAACGTGAAAACCTGATCGAGACATTGAAGGGCGAAAAGGGCAAGCCGGACCGCTTTGTCAACCAGTACGAGCCCTTCTCCATCCTCTATGCGACGCCGGTCACGGCCCAGAGCCCCATGCCGACCTACGGAGGAGAGCCCACGGTGGACGCCTGGGGCGTGACCAAATCCTGGCCCACCGGCACCCCCGGCGCCTTCCCCATCCACGACGAAGCCCATCTGGTGCTGAAGGATATGGAGAACTGGCGCAGCCAGGTGAAGGCGCCCCGGCTGGAGTTCTCCGAGGAGGAGTGGCTGCCCTATATCCAGATGGCGGAGAAGGTGGACCGGAAGGAGACCTTTGCCACCCTGTTCTATGCCCCCGGCCTTTTCGAGCAGTGCCATTACCTCATGAACATGCAGAACTGCATGATCGCCTTCTACGAGTACCCGGATGAGATGCACGAGCTCATCGAATATATCACGGAGTTCGAGCTGAGCTACGCGGAGATCGCCTGCAAATACCTGAAACCGGACGCTTTCTTCCAGCATGACGACTGGGGCTCCCAGATCTCAACTTTCCTTTCCCCGGATATGTTTGAGGAGTTCTTCCTCCCCCATTACAAGAAGATCTACGGCTATTACAAGACCCACGGCTGCCAGGTCATCATGCACCACTCCGATTCCTACGCCAAGACCCTGGTGCCCTTCATGATCGACATGGGCATCGACATCTGGCAGGGGGTCATGCGCACCAACGATATCGAAGAGCTGATCCCCAAGTACGGCGATCAGATCACCTTCATGGGCGGCATCGACAGCGCCACCATCGACTATCCCGACTGGAACGAGGAAGTGGTGGCTGAGCGGGTGCGGGAAGCCTGCGAGAAATACGGCCGCTTCGGCAAGGCCTATATCCCCTGCGCCTCCCAGGGCCTGCCCATGAGCACCTTCCCCGGCGTCTACGAGGCGACCTCCAAATATATCGACATGATGAGCAAGGAGATGTTCCCCCGGAAATGACGCCTTCAGGCGCTGGCCCCGGCGCGTGCAGGTTTTCCGCCCCGATCCCGGCGACGGGGGCAGCGCCTGCCAGTTACAGTCAAGCACCGTGAAGTCAATTGGCTTCACGGTGTTTTCTTTTTTCGCCCCGTTCTCCCCTTTTCTTGCAGAAAGCGGCGGTCTTCGGCGTTTTTGGATTGTGCCGGCGGCGCAGACATGATAGAATGGCAGTATTCGCAATCTCCCACCGCTCTTCCATGCATTCCGGCGGCGGCCTTCCGGGCGCTGCTGGGATTCTGCAAACAGATGCATGGGGAAGACATAATAATACTATTCACCGATAAAACGCTTTAAAGGATTTGCGAGGCAGATTTGTGTCAGACGAGGCGGAGGAGGCAGCCGGGCTGCCGCCCGGCAATGACGCTGGCGAAGTATGGCGCAAATATGGCCGCAAAGAATTAAATGGTTTTATCGGTGAATAGTATCAATCCTCATTATAAGCATGACGCGGAATGCGGCAATCCCCTCATGCGTCCTCCGGAGGAATCATGAAGCACTCAAAGCTGCTAGTATCCTGGCATAAACTGCTGGTCACAAGGCCGATACCCGCGCTGGCCGTTCTCTCCGCGCTGATCGAGCTTACGATCGAACTGCTCGGTCACCGGAACCCCCTGATGGCGTTTGTTTTTATCGTCAAAAGCCCCCATATGTTCATCCTCAACGCGGCGATCATCTTCTCCACGCTGATGTTCACCTTGCTGCTCCGGAGAAAGGTCTTTTACAGCCTGCTGACGGCCCTGGTCTGGCTCATCTTCGGCTTGGTGAACTGGGCCGCGCTCTCCTTTCGGACAACGCCCTTTTCCGCCAGGGATTTCACCATCCTGGCGTCGGGCCTCCTGATCGCGGACGTATACTTTTCGCCGCTGGAGCTCATCGCCATGTGCGCGGCGGCAGCCGCCTTTGCCCTGTTTGTTTTTCTCCTGTTCACCCGCGCGCCCCGGCAGGAAAAGCGGGAAAACTTGAAAAAAGAACTGCTGACCGTGGCCGCCTTTGCCTTCTTTCTCTTTATCCTGGGGTATTTCGGCACCAAGGACATCAAGCTCCCCGTGCAGTATGAAAGCATCAACGAAGCTTTTGAGAAGCGCGGCTTTCCCTATTGCTTCACCACCAGCATTTTCAAAAGCGGCGTGAGCCGCCCGGAGAACTACTCCAAAGAAGAGGTCTATGATCTGGGCGTCGACGGCGAACCGGAAGCGGGAACACGGCCCAATATCATCCTGGTGCAGCTGGAATCCTTTTTTGACCCGGCGCTGATCCGGGGCGTGGAGCTGGAAGAGGATCCGATCCCTCACTTCACCGCACTGCGGGATTCCTGCGCATCCGGTTATCTGCGCATGCCCACCCTGGGCGCCGGGACCGTCAATGCGGAATTTGAAGTATTGACCGGGATGAGTCTCGACTTTTTCGGTTTGAGCGAATACCCCTACGAATCCATCCTGCGGGAGAACACCTGCGAGAGCATTGCGTATTATCTGAAGGAGCTGGGCTATGGGACCCATGCGATCCACGACTACGCAGGCTCCTTTTATGGCCGGAACGAGGTATATCCGAATCTCGGCTTTGACGATTTCACCTCGCTGGAATACATGCACGGCGTGGAGTATACGGAGATGGGCTGGCCCAAGGACACCGTGCTGACCCCATACATACTGCAGGCCATGGAACAGACGGAAACGCCCGACCTGGTCTTCGCGGTTTCCGTGCAGTGCCACGGAAAATACCCGGATGACAGCGAGATCGACGACATCCGTTTCAAAGGCAATAACGTTTTTGAAGGTTCCGCCTCGGAGCGGTTCCGCTTTTTTGCCAAACAGCTCCAGGGGACCGACCAATTCCTGGGTGAGTTGATCGCCGCTCTGGAAGCCTGCGGGGAAAAGACCGTGGTCGTTGCCTACGGCGACCACCTGCCCACCCTGGACCTGAACGCAGACGACCTGATCAGCGGAACGCTGTTTCAAACCCAGTACTTTATCTGGAGCAACTACGGCGTCGGCGTGGGCGGAGCGGACGAGGATCTGTCCGCCTATCAGCTCACGACCCGGATCTTCGACGTGATCGGCATGAAGGGCGGGGCGGTGACGGAATACCACCGGGAGCATCGGGGGCTGGAGGGTTATCAGGACGGTCTGGAGCTCCTGGAGTACGACCTCCTTTACGGCGACCGGATCACCTACGGCGGTGAAGACCCCTATACAAAGACGGATATGAAGATGGGCCTTGCGGAGATCGAAGTCCACGACGTGGTCTACGGAGAAACCGTTGTGGAGATCCACGGAGCGGGCTTCACGGAATACAGCGTCGTCTATGTCGACGGAAGGCGCAACGAGGACACCGCGTATATTTCGCCGGATACCCTGCTGATTCCCAACAATCTGAGATTGCTGCGGCCGGAAAACAAGATCACGGTATGTCAGACAGGTGAGGACCGGGTCATTCTCAGCACGGCGGTCCAGCGGCCATAAACGGGGGTGCGGACCGCCCGGCGAAGCGGTTGCTTTTATCTGTCAAGCTCATTATAATGATCATTGTAAGGAATATATGGCAAAAAGCTCTGCGGCTTTTCGCCGTCATATCGTCATTATAATCCAAACCATGAAAGCAGGTGATCGTATGTCGTCTCCGGAAGGGCCGAAGAAAAACAAGGCCCGCGCCGCCTCCTGGAAGGAGCGGTTCAGCTATTGGTTCGACAATCGGATCGCCAGGGGCTCCCTGGGCCTGATCCGCTTCCTGATCGTCGTTTCCATCGTGCTGGCGGTGGTCATCGCCGGTCTCATCATCCTGTTCGGCTTCCACGAGGATGAGCCTGCCGCCGCTGTATTCTGGGATAGCATCGCCACACTGCTCAACGCCTGGATGCCCTATTCCGGCGACGGCAGCCTCGGTTACATCATCCTCATGGCGGTCTGCGCCATCGCTGGCGTGCTCTTCACCAGCGTCCTCATCGGTATCATCACCAGCGCCATTGAGGAGAAGATCATCGAGATGAGGCGGGGCAATTCCCAGGTGCTGGAGAGCGGGCACACCGTGATCCTGGGCTTCTACCCCGGCGAATACACGCTGCTTCGCCAGCTGGTGCTGGCCGCCGCGGGCAAGGACGCCTGCGTCGTCGTGGCCGACGACATGGAGCGGGAGGAGATGGAGCAGAGCATCGAGGAGAATGTGGAATCCCCCAGGAATTTCCGCATCGTCTGCCGCAGCGCGGACATCACAGACCCCGCCGCCCTGGAGCGCTGCGCCCTCGCGAGCTGCCGCACAGTGATCGTCCACCCCACGGACGACGCCCGGACGATCAAGACCCTGCTGGCGGTCTCCGCCCTGAAGCGCGACTGTCCGGAGGCGGATTTCCGCATCCTCTCCCTCCTCTCCGGCAGCGAATTCAATTTCCCCGCCGCCCTGGCGGAGCAATACCGCATCACCGCCCTGCGGGAGCACGACACCCTGGCCAAGATGATCGCCCATTCCTGCACCCAGATGGGCCTCAGCGAGACCTTCCGGGAGCTGTTCAATTTCGACGGCTCGGAATGGTACGTCCTTCCCCTGCCGGGCGCGGCGGGGCTCAGCTTCGGGGAGCTGACGGTCCGGCTGGACGGGGCGGTGCCCGTGGGCATTTACGGGACGGAGGGGATGCGCCTGAACCCGAGCGCCGATACGCTCATCCGCCCGGAGGACCGGCTGCTGGTCTTCTCGGAGGACCGGGATTCTATCCGTATCACAGACGGCGACGCGAATGCCGCCCACACCGCTGCCGCAGCCGCGGAGGACGCGGACACCTCGGCCCTGATCCTGGGCTATAACGACTCCCTGCCGGTCATCCTCCGGGAGATGCCGGAAAACGTGCGCCGGGTGCTTTTGGCGGGCAGGCAGGGCAGCGACGAGGAGCGGGAACGCTTGGTCACGCTCGCCGCGCAGCGGGGGCTGGCGGTGGAGTTCTCCAGTGCAGAGCTCACAGAAGAGGGCGCGTTGGAAGCCCTGGCGAAAAACGCGGAGCATGTGGTGATCCTCAACGACCATGAAAAAGAGGAAGAGGAAGCGGACATGGAGGCGATCTACCTCCTGCTGAACCTGCGGGATATCCGCGCCCGCCTGGGGGCCCGCTACAACATCACCACGGAAATGCGCCGCGAGCGCAATCAGGACCTGGTGGAGGACAGCGACCGCACGGACTTCGTGGTGGCCTCCAGCATGTCCAGCATGATCCTCGCCCAACTCTCCGAAAGTCCCGAACTCCAGGGCGCTTTCCGGGAAATCCTCTCCAACGTGGGCAACGAGATCTTCCTGAAAAAAGCCTCCCGACTGGGCATCCGGGGACGCTTCCCCGTCCGCAGCCTGCGGAAGATGGCGCTGGAAGAGGGCTACGTGCTGCTGGGCGTCATGGACGCGGAGCGGAAGAGTTTCTTCAATCCCCCGTTGGACAAGGAAGTGGAAGCCGACGAGGAAACCATCCTCATCGTGCTGGGGGAAAAGTAAAAAAGACATAAAACTGCCGCCGGGGAATCCCCCGGCGGCAGTTTTATTTTCAGTGATTCCGATTACAGACCGGCCAGCTTCAGGATATCGGGCACCTTGGACTCCCAACCCTGGGCCATGATATGCACGCCCTGGCAGTAGGGCAGGCACTGCTTGATCAGACGGGCGGTGATCTCCACGCCGGTGATGCCCGCTTTGGTCTTCTCCTTGTCGGCCTTCAGCTCGTCGATGAGCTCGTCGGGCACATGGACGCCGGCCACGTTGGCATTCAGGTAGCGGCACATACCCACGCTCTTGGGGATGATGACGCCCAGCTGCACGGGCACGCCGAACTGCTTGGCCTTATCCATGAAGGCGATGAACTTATCGGGCTCGAACACGGCCTGGGTCTGGAAATACTGGGCGCCGGCCATGACCTTGCGCTCCATCTTCGCCAGCTGCGCGTCGATGCTGTCGCTGCAGGGGGACACCACGGCGCCTTTGCAGAACTTGGGGGGCTCGCCCACCAGCTCGTTGCCGCCCAGGTCCACGCCCTTCTCCAGCTGGCCCACGGTATACAGCAGGGAGACGCTGTCCAGGTCGAAGACGGGCTTGGCGCCGGGATGGTCGCCCAGCTTGGTGTGGTCGCCGGTGAGGCAGAGGATGTTCTCGATGCCGAACATAGCGGCGCTCAGCAGATCGCTTTCCAGGGCCATGCGGTTGCGGTCACGGCAGGTGAGCTGATAGATGGGGTTGAGGCCCGCGTTTTTCAGGGCCACGCAGGTGGCCAGGGAGCCCAGGCGCATGACGCTGGACTGGTTGTCCGTGACGTTCACGGCCGTGATGTTGGAGAGGTATTCCTTGGCTTCTTCCACCATGGGTTCCACGTGGAAGCCCTTGGGAGGGCCGACCTCGGTAGTGATGACCAATTCGCCGCGAGTGAATTTTTCAGAAAGTTTCATATCTTTAATGCTCCTAACCTTTTAATTTGGCAGTATGCTGAATCAAACTTCTTTGTCGGTGGCGTAGTTGCGGATCTGGACGGGGCACTTCAGCGCGTCCAGACGGCCCACCTTCTTCAAACGCTGGTAGATGCGCTCCCAGCCGCATTCCATATTGGGATCCACCTCGCACTTGCCGTTCTTGGCGCCGCCGCACTGGCCGTTCGTGAGGCTCTTGGAGCAGGCGGTGAGGGGGCAGATGCCGCCGGTGAGGTTCAGGAAGCACTCGCCGCACTGGTCGCACTTGTGCTCCAGGGGGGTCACGCCCTGGTAACCGGGCAGCTGGTAGGTATCGCAGGCGGCGCAGACCTTCTTGTTTTCCAGGTATTCGGCGACGGTCTGAACGCCCACGCCGCAGGAGAACACCAGGACCATATCGGCCAGGGCGATCTCGCTCATGTGCTTTTTCAGGCGAAGCTTCATGTTTTCGGGATTGCAGATGTAATCCGTGGTCATGATGCCGGTCACGATGCCGCGCCCAGCCAGCTCCTTCTGCAGCTCATCGGCCTCTTTTTCGGGGAAGCGGACTTCCTTGCAGCCGTGGCAGTTGATGATGAACACCTTGCCGGTGATCAGCTCTTCGATGGCCTCTCTGGATTTCAGTTCGGTAATCAGCATATCACTTCATCCCCCTTACTGCCGCTTTGCCGGCCTTGATCTTGGAGAGCAGCGGGATCTTGGAGGAGCAGATGTACTCGCAGCAGCGGCACTCCATGCAGTCCATCACGTTCTTGTCCTTCATGCCCTGCCAATTCTCTTCGTCGTGGTACTTCGCAAAGTACAGCGGGCTGAGCTCCATGGGGCAAACGTCCACGCAGCGGCCGCACTTGATGCAGGCCACGGCCTCGCTCTCGTCCTTCTCAATGGCGATGATGCCGTTGGTGCCCTTGATGACAGCCACGTCCACGCTGGGAAGCAGGATGCCCATCATGGGGCCGCCCATCTTCACGATATAGTCGTCGCCGCCGGTGATGCCGCCGCAGTAGTCGATGACTTCCTTAACGTCGGTACCGATGCGGATGATGTAGTTGCCGGGCTTCTTGATGCGCTCGCCGGTGACGGAGACCACGCGCTCGATGAGGGGCATGCCCGTCTGGATGGCGTCGGAGATGGCCTTCACGGTGCTGACGTTGCACACCACGGCGCCCACGTCGGCGGGCAGGCCGCCGCTGGGGACCATCCTGCCCAGGACCCGCTTGATGAGCATTTTTTCAGCGCCCTGGGGGTACTTGGTCTTGGCCACGGTCACTTCGATGTTGTCATAGGCTTCGCACTTAGACTTCAGCAGCTCCACGGCGTCGGGCTTGTTGTCCTCGATGACGATGATGCCCTTGGGGGCCTCCACCGCCTTCATGACCGCCTTCAGACCGAAGATCACATCGTCGGCATAGTGGAGCAGGAGCTTGTGGTCCGCCGTGAGCATGGGCTCGCATTCGCAGCCGTTGAGCAGGACGGCCTCGATGGGCTTGCCGGGGGCCAGCTTCACGCTGGTAGGGAATCCGGCGCCGCCCATACCGGCGATGCCGGCTTCCTTGACGATATTCACGATATCTTCCTTGCTGAGGCTATCGAGATCGCCCTTGGGCTTGACGGATTCATCCACGACGTACTTTTTATCGTTCTTGATGACCACGCTGAGGCCGCCGCGGGTGGCGGGATGGACCCGCTCCTCGATGGCCAGCACCGTGCCGCTGACGCTGGAATGGATATAGGCGCTGATGAACGCGGCGGGCTCGCCGATGACCTGGCCCACCTTCACATAGTCGCCCACCTGCACCACGGGCTTCGCGGGCGCGCCGGAATGCTGGGACAGGGGGATCACCATGACGTCGGACTCAGGGAAGCGCAGCAGGGGCTCGTTCTCGCACAGTTCCTTCTTCTCAGAGGGATGGACGCCGCCGTAGTAGCCGGCGAAGCGGCTCTCCCGGATGGCCTGCACGTAGTCGTTGATGACCTTGAAATTGACCTTGCTGTAGTCCCGCAGCTGGACGGGCTGGCTTTTCAGCTCGGTAAGCCTTCCCTGCCGGCTGAGGCGCTTGTTGATCTTCTCCCAGGCGCAGTCCTTGTCGGGGTCCACTTCGCACTTGCCGTTCTTGGCGCCGCCGCACTGGCCATTGACCAGGCTCTTGGCGCAATCCACGATGGGACATACGCCGCCGGTCATATTCAGATAGCACTGGGCGCAGGCGTCGCAGCTCTTCTTGGTCAGGGCCATGCCGTGATGGCCGCGGTAGTTGAGGGAGTTGGCCGCCGCATAGACGGGCAGGTCGACCATGCTGGCGATGGTCTGAACGCCCAGGCCGCAGGAGACCACGAAGATGCTCTCGGTACCTTCGGGGATCAGATCTTTCAGCTTTTTCTCTGTCTGGGTCTTGTTGCAGAGGAAGTCCACCTGGACAGAGCCCGTGACGGTCTTGCCCTGGGCTTCGGCCATCTTCACGAATTCGCCGCAGTCCGGTTCGTCCACCGTCTCAAACTCTTTGAAGCACTTGTTACAGGCCACGACGAAGATCTTGTCCGTGCCCGCCAGGAACGGCGCAAGCTCGTCGATCTCTTTCAGCCTGTACTTGGTATAGTTCTCCAATATCTCACCTTCCTTAATAATGATCGACCATGCAATGCGAATCTGCATCTACCGCGATCCCGGTCGCCCGGAAAGGCAATAAAGACAAACTGCTCAAAAAATGCCGTTTAAGATTATAGCATATCCTTCATTCATTATCCAGCACAATTTACATAGCCAAACCCAAAAAAACAGCCGGGAATCCCTCCTCTGTTTGTATATATTCCCAACCTTCCCTACCCCTTCCGGGGCAGATGGGAAAACAGCGCTTTCCCCCTTGCGTTCAGCCGCAGATTATAGTAGAATAACTTTATTAGACTAAATTGCACTGTGAAAGGAGTGGTCGTTATGGCACAGATCCATAAGATCATCGTGGACAGCGATACCGCGGGTGACGACGCCGCCGCGCTGATCCTGGCTGCCAAAAGCCCTTTCATCCAGATCCTGGGCGTCACCGTGGCTGCGGGCAACGTCAGCCTGGAGCAGGCTGCTCTGAACAGCATGGCCGCGCTGGAGCTTGCCGGATGCGACGCCTCCGTTTACCTGGGTGCCACCGCTCCCCTTTCCGGCGAGGAAAAGGAATGCTTCAGCGTCTACGGCAAGGACGGCATGGGAGAAGCGGATATCATCCACCCCAGGGGCAAGCCCAGGGAGGACAAGGACGCGGTGGATTTCATTCTGGACACCGTCCGCGCCGATCCCGGCGAAGTGGAGATCGTGGCCCTGGGCCCCGTCACCAACCTGGCCCTGGCTATTCAGAAGGACCGGGAGACCATGCTGAAGGTGAAGCGCATCTGGTCCATGGGCACGGCGGGCTTCGGCCCCGGCAACGCCACCCCCGTGGCGGAATTCAACGTGTATAAGGATGCCCCCGCCTATAAGATGATGCTGGAGCTGGGCATCCCCGTGACGATCCTGGGCCTGGATATGGACGACGAGCCCACCTGGCACGACGAAAATAAGCTGGCTGAAATGATGGAGGGCAGCGAGATCCAGCGCTTCATCGCCACTGCCACGCGGAAGCTCCTGGAATTCAAGAAGGGCAACGGCATCCCCGCCGTGGACCTGCCCGACGCGGTGGCCATGGCCTGCGTCGCCTGGCCCGATTTCGTGGAGGAGACCACCCAGTGCTACGGCAGCTGCATCACCGAACCGGGAGAGACCTACGGCATGGTCATCTTCTACCGGGAGGGCTTCACCTATGACTCCATGCCGAAAATCGGCAAGTGCAACGTTTCCGTCGTCTCCAAGGCGAAAAAGAGCGAATTCGTAGACAGGCTGAACGCCGTCTTCAGATCATGATAAGGAGGTCCGCCCATGGATCAGAACATTGAGAATAGTGAGAACAAGCGCTATAAAAAGCTGACCCTGCTCCACTCCAACGACATGCACGGGGATTTCCTGGCGGAGGACGTGGACGCCAGTCTGGTTGGCGGCGTGAGCATGCTCTCCGGCTATATCAACAAGGTCCGCTCCGAGGAGGCCAACACCCTCTACTGCATCGCCGGGGACATGTTCCGCGGCTCCATCATCGACGCGGAATTCCAGGGCATCAGCACCATCGAGATCATGAACATGCTGGCCCCGGACGTGGTGACTCTGGGCAACCATGAGACGGATTACGGCGTGGCCCACCTGCTCTTCCTGGAGAAGTGCGCCACCTTCCCCATCATCAACGCAAACCTCCACATCCGCACCAACCACGCCCGCCTCTTCAACCCCTATCTCATCAAGGAGATCGACGGGATGAAGATCCTCTTTATCGGCATCCTGACGGAGGAGGTCATGGCCCAGACCAAGAACGACGGGCTGGTGGGCTCCATCGTGGACGTGGAGGAGGCCGCCCAGGAGGTAGGCAAGATCTGCAACACCTACAACGCCATCGACATCGACCTGACCGTACTGCTGACCCACATCGGCTTTGAGGAGGACAAAAAGCTGGCGGACAGGTTGGACCCCGCCTGGGGCGTGGACGTGATCATCGGCGGCCACTCCCACACCTTCATCGACGAGCCCACCAAGGTAAATGATATCCTCATCGTCCAGGCCGGCACCGGCACGGACCAGATCGGCCGCTTCGATATCACCATCGACACCGAAACCAACTCCGTAGCGGAATACAAGTGGCGCAGCGTTCCCATCAACTCCGTGAACTGCCCCAAGGACGAGGAGATCGAAAAACTCATCACCCAGTACAAGAGCCGCACCGACGCCAAGTACAGCCGGGTCATCACCCGCTTCAACCGGAAGCTGACCCACTATGTGCGCACCCAGGAGACGGAGCTGGGCAGCATCTTCTCCGACGCCCTGCGGGACAGCCTGGGCCTGGACATCATGCTCCTGGGCTCCGGCAGCATCCGCTCCGACGAGATGGGCCCCATCGTCATGCTCACGGACCTGATGGTGGGCTTCCCCTATGACGACAAGGTCTATATGCTCAAGGTCAGCGGCGCCCAGCTGAAGCAGATGATCCTCTACATGGTGCGGGACGAAGTGTGGGCCGGGGTCCATACGGAATTCTACCAGCTGTCTGAGGGCCTGCACGTGGTCTATTCCCGCGAGGAGCACGCATTCAGGGAATTCACCTACCAGGGCGAAAAGGTGGACGACGACTGGGTATTCACCCTGGGCCTCCAGGAATTCCACTACAACAATTTTGAGGACATCTTCGATATCCCCCTGGAGGAGATCGCCAAGAACGGCACGCCGCGCATCGTCTGCACCTCCTGCCGCAGCGTCATCGAGGAATACCTCACCTCCCATCAGCACCTGGACCATCAGGTGGGAGACCGGCTGACCATCCTATGATTCAAAGCGCAATCGCTTCGCTGGATTGCGCTTTGAGAGAGATTGCACTTCGCTCCCCGCACGTCCTTATTTACCGGAATACGGCGCAATGCCTTTAGCGGCATTGCTTGAAGACTCCGGCAAAACGTCCTTCTCAAAATTGAAGCGATACTTCAATTTTGAAGAGGAGGTTCAGCGGAATGAATGAGCTTTAGCCCTTTTGGGCTGAAGCGAACGATATGAAGCTTGCTCCGACGAAGTACGCTCCGTGAGAAGTATTTTTCGCGAGGCGCATGTCCCCGCGAAAAATGAGTCCGAACACTTCTCGTCTGCGGATGCGAACTCTGCGAGGCTTTCATACATCGAGGCACGGGCTTTTGGGCCCGTGCCTCTTGCTTTTATACTCAAATTCAATAAAAACATTGAAATGTTTTTATTGGCCGGATGCGTTCGCATCCGGTACCTCGCATACAATGCGAGGTGATTTGCAGTGCAATACGATCTTTTTCCAGCCGAAGGGCTGGAAAACTGCGGTGACATTTCACCGCAGCCATAAAACGGTTTTTAACCGTTTTATGGAAGATCAGTATTATTTCGTCCAGCGCAGCAGCCAGCGGTAATAGAGGCCTCTGCGCAGCTTCGCCCCAGGCAGCTCCCGCCGGATGAGGGCCCGGACCTCCGCCATTTTCGGAAAATTGTAAGAAGTTCGCAGGCCCAATTCTTCCGAAGTCGCATTCCCCTGATGAAACAGGGTCCCCAGCTTTGCCGGAAGGACCCGAAGGGCTTCCAGGGCCCAGTCTCCCGGACCGGAGGGCGAAGCAAGGCCCACAACGAGAAGCAGACCGCCGGGCTTCAGCAGTTCCCTCGCCTTCCGGATCGCCCCTTCCCCCTCCATGTGGTGGAGAGAAGCGACGAAAACGATCCCATCCAGGGAATCGGGCGGGGCCTTGAATTCCTCAAACGGCACGCTGAGGAAGCGGGCATTCTCCCCTTCTCCGGTCCTCTCCAGAGCTCTGGCGACGGCGGCGGGATCAGGGTCGATCCCCAGGACCTGCCGCCCGGTCGATGCCAGGAACCGGGCCAGGGAGCCATCCCCGCAGCCCACGTCCAGAATGTTTTTCGCCGCAGCACGGTCCAGCTGCCTGCGCAACCAGGGGTAATAAGCGGCGTTGTGGTTCCAAAAGGCGGGCTTTTCCATGTCCTTATGTCAGAAGCTGCGGCCGGAGCCGGAATGGCTGGTGCCGGAGGAACCGGAATAGGAGCTGGAATAGGAACTCCTGCCGCCGCCTCCGCCGGAGCTGCCGCCGCCGGAGGAGCGCTCCACAGGGCTGTACTTTCGCGTGGTGGTGGTATTGAGATATTGGTCCTGCACGCTGTTTATGCGCAGACTGTCCCGCTCCAGGTAATCTATCGCCGTCTGCTTCACCCTGGGTACGGCCATCTTGCTCTTTGCGGCGCCGAGGGTGATGCCGCCGAAGATGGCGCCGACGATGGCGCCCAGCACGGCGATCCAGCCCCAGTAACCTCCAGTGCGGGGCACACGGCCGGTCTTCTCCATGTGTCCCAGGTCTTTCAATCCCAGGGACAGGGCTTCGTAGCCGCTGCCGGTCAGGTTCTTGTTGTAAACCTTGGATTCCAGCCGCTTAAGATTGACCTCCGTCAGCTTCTCCCCGCCCTTTCCGTAGCCGGACACATAGCAGGAGGTGGAATGGTAATTATCCAGAACCAGGGTCAGCAGGATGCCGTCGTAGTTCTCCCCGAAGCCGTAGCCCTTGACTTCATAATAGAAGTCTATGGAATCCCGATCGAAACGGTCGGTGGTGTTGCGCAGGGTCGCGACCGCCACGTCTATGCCGTATTTGTCCGAAATGGCCTTGGCCTGGGCCGTCAGGCTTTGGAGCTCCTCCCCCGACAGGGCGCCCAGCTCATCCACCACCCGGAGAGCGGCGGCGTCATGGGTGCGGGTATAGGTCCCCCCTTCTGGGAGCCATGCCGGCGGGAAGGGCATCCCCGTCCGGTAGAGGTTGCGGAAGTTCTCGATCCAGTCCGCCACCCCATCTCCGTAGTCGCCGTCCACCATGTAGTCAAAAAGCCGGTCGTCCAGCTGGTTGGCAATGCTCTCGGTGAACAGGGCCCTGGTTTCCGGCCCGGTGCAGCAGGTCCAGAAGCCCCGGTGCGCCGTATCCATGCAGACGAAGAGGCATACCCCCTCGTATTCGTCGCCGATGCCGTAGCCGTTGAAATCATAGAAATCCGCGGAATAGATGTCGTGGCCCAGGTCATAGGAGGAGACGTCGGTGAAGATCACGATATCCTTGCCCAGCTCGGCCCGTATCTCGCCGAGGCGTTCTTCCATGGCCGCCTCCTCCTCGTCGGTGAAGAGGTCGGCGACGTCCACCACCCGCGGGGCGGCGGGGTCGTGGTATTTCTCGAAATGCGCCGGGTCGTCGGGATACCAGGCGGGCTTGCCCGCGGTCCCGCCCCGTCCGTTCTGCCCGGCAGGTACATAGGCCGGATGGTCGGCCAGGTAGTTGGAGGTATGGCGAATCACGGCGTAGATCACGCCGAAGATGCCGTATTCCTCCCGGTAGCCCGGCGCGGCGGAGAGGATGAAATCCCGGAAATCCTCGTCCATGCGGGCTTCGGCGCTGCCGAAGCAGACAAGGACGATCTCCTCCGTGTCGGCGTTGTAGACGGCCATGAAGCCGTCCCGATTGCTGCCGTAGCCGAAGGAGCAGGCGTCGTAGGCGTCCCTGGCCCAGGCCTCCAGGCTGTCGGAACCCTGGTCCTCCTGGGTGAGCACCAGGAAAGCCAGGTCCACTTTGTAGTCGGAGAGGATGGCGATGCAGTCCTCGTCCAGGCTCTCCACCTCGGCGTCAGAGAGGGTCTCGGTATAGTCGATGACGCGATAGTATTCCTCGGACCAGTTTTCCCCATCCGCCGAAACTCCCAGGCTCAGCAGGATAAGCAGGGCGCAGAGGAGCGCCGGAACACGGATATACTTCTTCATGCCCCTCACCTCCCCAGCATGTACTTGACGAAGAAGATCAGCAGGACCGCCCCCAGGCAGATCCCCGCCCGGATCAGGAAATACTGCCAGCTGACCTTTTTGTCCGTGGGCACGCTGCCCACGATCTTGCCCGTCTGCCCGTTCACCGCGAAGGAATACTGCTGTTTCCCGTGCTTGAGCTTGAACAGGTAGACCGGGAACAGAAGATAGCGGGCCTTCAGGTCCGCCTGGAGCTTCCCGCCCACAAGCCGCACGCCGCTGAAATCGTTGGTCACCTGGCTGCGGGCCAGCGACGTGGCCGAATTGTTCATGCGGGTGCGGGCACGCTCCGCCATGTCCTCCCTGGCCCTGTCGAAACGGTCCGCCGTGAAGCCCGCCAAATACTGCATGTCGAAGGGCTTCACGTCCTCCATGCCGAAGGGCTCCAGGGAATCCATCAGTTCGTCCTCCACCCGGCCGCTGGCGTCCACGGGCAGGTCCTTGAAATCCATGGACACGTCCCGCCCCACCAGATAGTGCTTCGTATCGGTGATGATGTAATCCCCGCTGCGGCGGGAGGAGCTTTTCTCCCCCTTGAACTGCAGCCTTCCGCTGAGGTGGCCGCTGAACACCCAAAAGGGCACGTAAACGCCGGTCACCTTCTCCATGCGGCTGTCGTTAAAGAAGTTCTTCGGCAGCAGCTTCTTGTCCCTGTAGAACTCCTTGAGCACCTGGGGCAGCACCTTGGCGGTGATCTTGAAGGGGATCACCCCGTCAGGCCGGAGATTGCCGGAGACCTTTTCCGTCAGCACGATGTTGTTGCCGCAGTAGGGGCAGGTCAGCGCCATTTCCTGGCTGGAGGCAATGACCTCCGCGCCGCAGGACACGCAGTTGTAAATGGGCAGTCCTTCGGCGTTCTCCGCAGCCGCGTGGGCGCTGAGCTGGTCGAAATCATACCCCTCCAGCGTATCTTCCGCTTGGGGCTCCTCCTGTTCCCCGATCTCATAGACGGTGCCGCAATAATCACAGACCAGCTTACCCGTTTCCGGGTCAAAGCGCAGCGGACCGCCGCAGGCGGCGCATTTTTGCTCGTGTACCTGATCCACGCCCGTCCCCCCTTTTGGTTATTATTCATTTACGATTATAAACGATGCATCTTTTTCCCGCAAGAGGCAGCGAAAAAAGCAGACCCGGAGACCTGAACGGTCTCCGGGAACGATTGCAAAGGGCTTCAATCGCCGAAGCTCACCTCGCCGAAGCTGGGGGAAACGATGGCGATATAGGTTTTTCCCGCCCGGACGGTCAGGTCTTCCCCGTCCTCCGTGCAGTAGTGGAAGGGCGCATAGGTGCTCTCCTTGGACCAGGTGATGGGGATGACCTTGCCGTCCCGGGCATACCAGCCGGTGCTTTCGGTGATCAGGTCCACCTTCAGCCGGCCGTAGGAATCATAGGTACGGACGTCGGCAAAGAGGATGAACACATTGCGGAACTGGGGCATTTCCCCGGTGAGCCCATCCACATAATCCGCGTTCAGCTGATAGCCGGTGTAGCAGCCGGTCTCGTCATGATAGATGAGCTTGGTGGTCTTCTTGTTGAAGTTGATGTCGATGACCGCCGCATCCTCCCCCTCCAGGGGGTCCCAGTCATTCCGGAAATCAAGGCCGCAGTCATAGTCCTCCCCCACTTCCAGGGGGTATTTCATGAGCTCCGCCGCCTCCCAGAGCTTTTCGCCGCTGGTGAAGAGGGTGTGCTCCAGGGCATACCCGGCGCTGCGCCGGTCCTGATCCCGCCAGAAAGGTTCGTTCTTGTACCAGCCCCGCACTCCGTCGATATTCTGGATGCGCAGGGAACTGATGCGGTCATAGGCGTCCTCGCTGCCCCCGGCGTGGCAGAGAACGGCCCCGTAGGAAAAGCAGATGTCCTGGTAGTAGGGGCGCACGCTGCGGATGCTGCCCAGCTCCCCCGCATCCTTCATGTGGGAGAAAATGCACATCATGCGGGTGATGTTCCCCTCCGCCAGCACCTCATAGATGATGTCCGCATTCCCGATGCCGCACTGGGGCTGGGCGTCCGGGTGGTTGTTGACCATGAGGGCGAAGGGCCGCGTCCGGTCCTCCTCCTCCAGAGGCGTGCCGTTGAGGTAATTGCGGAATTCCGGCTCCGGCTCGGGCGTCGGTTCCGGCGTGGGGGTGGGCTCCGGCGTCGGCGTAGGCGTAGGGGTGGGCTTCGGCGTCGGGGAGGGGGTGGGCACCTCGGTCACGGGAGGCGGCGTCTCCGGCAGCTCCTTCGAGCCGTTGTCACAGGCCGTCAGGCCCAGAAGCAGGAGAAACGCGAGCAGTATGGCAAGTGTCAGACGAAGTTTCATGTCCTTTGCGTTCAGTTATGTACTCTGGGCTTCCCGCTGTCCAGGAGAACGCGGTCCTTGTGTCGAATTATCGGGAAACCGTTCAATGTACTATACGCTTTTCCGTCCCCCAGCGCAAGATGTTTTTATTCTGGGATGGAAGCCCATGTTGAGTCAGGCAAAACGGCCCCGTTGACCCGGCGCGGCGTCGTCCCCTCCGCAAAGCTCACGCCGAAGCATCCTGCTTCGGCGTGAAAAGGGGCGCGGCAAAGCGATATGCAGTTTTCTCGGCGCTTGCGCAGACCGCGGAAGCGGAATGAGCGCGGTTTGCTCCGACGCTAAGGCCAATCCTCCGCGCCGAGCGGGATCAGCACTGCCTCCGCGGGGGTCCAGCCGTTCTCATAGTTCCCGGTGAAGACCACGCAGACGGCGCCCTCCCCCGTGGCCGTGGGGTAGTAGGCGGCGTAATAGGCGCTTTCTCCGGTTTTCTCCCTGCCCCGGTGCCAGATGAGCTCGGCGCCCCAGGTTTCCAGGGGATAGCCCAGCTCCTTGGCTTTCTCCCGTCCGGCGGCCAGCATCCGCGTCTGGTCATAGGGTCGTTCTTCCTCCGGCTTGCCCACCGTCAGGTCAGCCTGCTTTACCCAGACCTCCATCCCTCCGGCGAAGCCCACCAGGGCATAGCCGTCCTCCAGGGAGAGGATGGCCCCGGACAGGTCATACCCGTGGGCAGAAGCGTTATCCTCGGTCAGGCAGTCTTCCAGCGACGCCTTTGCCTGGTCCCCGGCGCTGAAGGAACGGGGATAATAGACGGTCCCCGCCGGGATATACACCGGCCACACCGTCTGCGCCTCCAGCTCCTCCCTCCAGGGAAGCGCGTCCTCCGCGCTAATCCAGACTTGCCGACTTCCCGGCGCCTTGACCGCTTCCTCCTCTACCCGGAGCCAGATCTCACCCTCCGGCGAAAAGCGTTCCCCCTCCAGTTTCAGGCGCCAGCCCGCGCGGATCGTGCCGGTGACGGTCTCTCCCCCGTCTTCATAATAGTATTCCGTTTCCGCAGGGGTGAATACCCAACGGTATTCCGGAGACCCATAGTACGTCCGCCGGGCGGATGGGCGGGTCTCCTCGTCCGGGATCTCCTGCTGCCCGGCGGCATTCTCATTCCAGAAGGAAAGGATGATCCAGCGGTCCTCCAGCTTTCGGCAGGTGAGGCAGGTCTGACTCTGCCACAGGCGCACCGTGTCGTCCTTCCGCTCCCCCCAGGAGGGCCGGAAGGTGCCGGGGCCGAAGTCGCTGGTGGTGGAATAGAAACAGTCCGTCTGGGGCAGGTAATTGCAGCGTGTGCGGTAGTCCGCCTTCAGGTCGCTGAGGCCGATGCCGAAGTACTGATGAAGGGCGGCTTCCACCGTGGAGGCCGGGATGCGCTCCAGGGGCGTCTCCATGTCCTCCACATGCCGCCATTGGCTTCCCCAGAAACCATAGCCGTAGTCCCGCAGGGCGCGGAAATCCTCCTCCGTTGCGGGGGTGACCGTTGGATCGCCGATGCCGAAATAGCGCATGAATGCGCTGAAATTCAGCTCCCTGGGGTCGGTGTACATGGAGGTGAAGCAGGGGTCCACCGGGTTTACCCACATGCTGCCGTCCTCCTGGAAGCGGATGGGCTCCAGGGCTTCCCGCGCCGCCTCCACTTCCTCCTCCGTCAGCAGCATCCATCCCTCCTCCACGGGGTATCGGGGCAGGGACGAAGGCGCGGGCGTCGGCTCCGGCGCGCTCTCCGCCCGGCGCTGAGGCCCAAAGGCAAAGAGCAGCACCACGGTGGCCAGAAGCAGGACCGCCAGGGCAGCCATCCACCACTTGGGCTTCCGCCAGCGGAGGACGCTTTTGATGCGCTGTTTCACGTTCCCCTCCCCGAAGCCCAGGGGCGTGGCGGCAAAGAGGGGCCTGCCCGCGCTGAGAGCCAGCAGGAGGCGGGAATAGGCCGCCCGCTCCTCCCCATCCAGCGTGCGGACCACCGCCTCGTCGCAAGCCCCCTCCATGTCCTGCATGGCCAGGGAAAAGGCCAGCCAGCAGAGGGGATTGAACCAGTGGAGGCAGAGGGCCAGCCACCCCAGCAGCTTCCACAGGGGGTCCAGCCGCCGGATATGGGCCCGCTCGTGGCGCAGCACCCAACCTCTCTCTTCCGTCTCCATCCCCCAGGGCAGATAGACGCGGGGCCGGAGGA